>ERZ795044.2439-NODE-2439-length-16121-cov-4.652371_pt1 | contig 16121 bp, 7 predicted proteins | sample MGYA00375128_ERZ795044 | MGnify/ENA primary metagenome ERZ795044 (study PRJEB30173, sample SAMN05720213) | anaerobic digester metagenome | isolation source: active sludge of municipal wastewater-treating anaerobic digesters | place: USA | collected 2014-12-22 ... | reverse complement strand
GGCATTTTTAAATGTCAGCCCTTTGATGCTGACATCACTTGAATTTTGCACCAGAACCGTACGAACCCTTTTGGCGTCATAGTCAACAATCCAGCGCAGGCCCTTCTTATCATAGTCCTTGCGCATGGCCCAGTATTTATCCCAGCAGAATTTTCCGCGGGCATTCACAATCCCTTCGCCTGTTAAAGCGGCGTTTTTGACATCGAGGATATTAATTAATGCTGCCGGCCAGCTGGTTTCAATACCGGCAATCCGGGTTTGCATATCCGGATAGTCAGCAAAATCCTGTGAACCCAGGAGCAGCACTCCTTTATCGATCCTAAGATGAACATTTGACTTTACGAAAACACTGCCGGATATATAGGTACCGGGACGAAAAGCGACAATGCCCCCGCCTTTGGCCGCACAATCATCAATGGCTTTTTGTATTGATTTGGTATTCACAGTAACCGTGTCACTCACTGCTCCAAAATCATTGACATAATATACCTGTTTTATTGCAGGAAAAGTCTTCGCTCCTGTGTTTTTCACCCAGGCAGGTACTGCTACCTGTGCACGGATACTAAGGGATGAAAGGATAAAACAGCAAAGCAGTATTCTGTTGAACATGATGATCTATTTAAATGAATCGTTACGGAATGGAATGACAGGGAGACCATCACTACTGAAAAGATTGGGCATTGCCCGCTCATTCCAGGCGAAACGGACATATTTTGGTTTGTTAATGGATGGATTGCTTACAACAATATTTGACCCGCTGATTTTCGCCGTTGCCGGCAGGAATTTTCCGCTCTTGTCGGCAATGGAAAACCAGTTGAGGCTGTCAGCAGCCGGTTGTCTGAACCCATTTGGCAACTGATTAAAACTAAGAACGAGTTCCTTCCCTTTTCTTTTTGCATTGCTGAATTGCGGACTGAAACTTTCCGGATTGGGTTTTCCATATTCCACCTGTAGTGCCTGTTGGGCCAGGCGGTGGGCGATGACCCATTTATAAGAAGGATGAATATCTTTCAGGTTATCGACCAGGTCCGTGGTTACCACCATATAAGTTGATGGCAGTGTAGTACAGGTTGTTTGTGCTTCCCAGAAAAGGGGCAATAATTCTTCAATATGTTTTTTAGGGTCCTTACGTGCACTATAGAGATAAGGCGCAATCTGTACCGTGTAAAAAGGAAGTGCCGCAAATCGGAAATCCTTCCGCCATTGCTCTTCCATAACGATCATTTTTTCGCGATAGGTATCCTGGTCTTCGATCATACAATTACTTTCCCCCTGGTACCAGAGCACCCCTTTAATGGCCATTGGGATCAGTGGTTCAATCATGCCCCGGTACATTTGTCCGGGTTTAATATCATCAATTTTAAAAGTATCCGTAGTCATCAAATGGCGGAAGGTTGGCGAAATGGAATAGGCACCCGGCGGGGTCCATTGTTCCACCCTTGTGCCTCCCCAGGAAGAGGAGATGATTCCTATCGGCACTCCGGTTGCCTGATAAATTTCTTTTGCAAAAAAATAACCAATAGCGCTGACATAGCGAACGGTGGTATCCTGGTTGGTAAACCACCCATTACCGGGAAACTGCGGGTATTTTTTCACCGTTCTTTCTGCATAGAGATACCGGATACCGGCCGGATCAGGCATGGCTGCGAGTTCCTTTTCTGTGAAATCGGCTCCTTTTTTGGGAGCTGCATAACGTTTCAGCTTTCGATCAAAAGTGTATTCCATATTGCTTTGTCCGCTGCAAAGCCATACATCACCTGTAAGGATCCCTGTTAAAGTAATTTTTTCTGTCGCAGTATAAACCAGCATTTCCTGTGCCTGAGCTGATGCAGGCATGGGCGACAGTGTAATCATCCATTTACGGTTAAGCTCTGTAGTGCACTGTTTTGTTTGTCCGGCAAACTGCAGGGTAATCAATGTCCCATTATCAGCCGTACCCCAAATTCTTACCGGTTGATCCCGTTGCAGGACCATATCATTAGAGAAAACATTGGCGATTTTCAGTTGTGCAGACAGATGGCCGGCCATACAGCAGCAGCAAATAAGGAGAAATGACAGCGGGCGAATTGCTGTTAGCAGCATGACAAGCATCGTTTTAGAAGCAGAAAGATAAAACAGGGCCCATCGGCCTGCATCCTGCCGCATCCTGAAACAAATTCAATTAATTTCGCATCCATCTTGGAGACAAAAGCCATCATTCCCGAAACTTTCAGCAAAGTACAAGCACGTACCGCTGTTGCTGTATTTTTCTTTTGCCAGGGTTTATCATTTGCCAGCTGGGCCAGCCGGATCCCTGATATTAAAAATGCCTTGCAACTGAGTGAAGCGGGTTTGGGAAGTATTTTACTGGCATTACCGGCAGGACAATTACTCACAATGCCCTTTTCGGGAAGAGCGGTTACCCGCTTTGGCAGCAAATATGTGCTCCGCATTGCAATTATCGGATATGTAGTATCACTAACGAATATCGGACTGGTGCAGGCGCCCTGGCAACTGGCACTGGCCCTTTTCAGCTTTGGCATATGCGGCAATCTTTGCAATATATCCGTGAACACACAGGCCCTTCATGCAGAACGAATTTATGAACGGCCGATTATGTCCAGCTTCCACGGTATTTGGAGCACGGCCGGTTTTAGCGGAGCACTGATCGGCGCATTGATGATGAAACTGGATCTGCGCCCCTGGTATCATTTCCTGATAATAGCAGGACTGGTTGCAATTACGGCCCTTTCTTTTCAAAAATATTTACTGCTCACTCCTGTGAGTAAATCCGCTTCTTCTTTTAAAAGAATCAAGAGACCGCATGGCAGTTTGTTATTGCTGGGTGCCATTGCTTTTTGCTGCTTAAGTGCGGAGGGATGTATGTTTGACTGGAGTGGCGTGTATTTCCGTGAAGTGGTAGCTGCTAAAGGATATTTTGTTTCATTGGGATATGCCTCCTTTATGATCATGATGGCAACTGGCAGGTTCACCGGTGATGGCCTGGCAAAGCGTTTTGGCCGCAGGCGAATGGTTCAGTTGAGCGGACTATTGATTTTTTCAGGGATGATGATTGCCGTTTTATTTCCATCACTGATTGTTGCGACCATTGGTTTTATGATTGTAGGATTGGGGGTAAGCAGTATCATCCCACTTATGTATAGTACAGCTGGAAAAGTTAAAGAAGTGGCCAGCGGTATTGCCATTGCCACCGTATCGGGGGTTGGGTTCTTTGGCTTCCTGATGGGTCCGCCTTTGATCGGTTATATTGCGGAACTGGCCGGACTTCCCGTTTCTTTTGCGGTGATTGCCTTGCTGGGTATTTTGATCAGCTTACTGATCAACCGGGTAAAAGAAATAGACTGATTAAAGCTCCAGGAGGGGTTGCAGCTCCGATTTGCTGATTTGTAATATGGTACCGTGCCTGATGCCTGGAGGCAAAGAAATGCTGTCGGATATTTCGGTCCAGTTCACCAGGTCGGTGGACTGAATAGCACCATAACGGTGATCGCGGTATTTATCGAAATAAACAATCCATTTATTCCCCTGCCGGAAAGCGGTGGGTCCTTCCGCCCAGTAATTACCGGTAATCGGAACAGAGGGAGCGGAATATCCTTTGTTCAATTTTTTACTGGTCGCTATCCGGATGTTTTTCTGAGGTGGATTCCGGGTTTCATCCTTCAGAAACATGATATATCGTTTGCCGACATTCACAATACTGGCATCGATGACATTGAATCCTTTATTGTATAATAATTTTGTGCGGGAAAAAGATTTGAAGTCTTTAGTGATGACATAATACATCCGGTGATTGTATCCGTTCTCCACTTTGGGGTCTGCAGGATACTTTCCTGCAATGGTCGTAGCCCAATAAATCATGTATTGTTTTTTCCGGCGGTCATAAGTAATCTCCGGGGCCCAGCAGTTACGTGCGGAGTCTTCATGATGCATGACCGGGATATACTGTTGTTCACTCCAGTGGATCAGATCTTTTGAATGAGCATAGCCGATCCCCCGCTGGTTCCAGCTGACGGTCCATACCATATGAAACAAACCATCTTCCCCGCGAATGATACAGGGATCCCTCATGAGGGAATCGCGGCTAAGAACAGGCTGGAGCAAGGACTGGTCTCTATGGAGGGCGGTCCATTTTAAACCATCTGCGCTCCAGGCCAGGTGCAATCCATCTTTCCCGTTGTTCTTGAAATAGGAAAAAAGATAGACACTGTCACTTTGTTGCGCTGCGGCAATCCAACAAAACAGGAGGCCCGTCAGGGAAGCAGAAAATCTTTTCATGAATTATCTTTCTAAGGTAACACTCATCAAACCGATCACCACATCATTGGCAATAGCTTTCAGTACAAGGTTCTTTAACATCTTCCCGGAACGAAGGGGAAGATGCAATACTGTTGCGGCACCTCCTTCAATGGCATAACCTGTAAATCCTTTGATGGAACTGTATTTGTATCCTTCTGCAATTTCTTTTCCGGTTTTCAATGCAATCCGAACCGGACGTGTTTGCCCTATGGTGAAAGCAAATCCGTCTACATAGTAATCCTGCTCAATGGGCCACCAGTTTTCGGGATTGATTAATTCCAGCTCTTCATAAGTCCCATCTGTATAATTAACCCTGATCGTTCCGTTGACCAATCTGCTTTGCATGGTATTGGTGCTACCTGCCATGAGAAAATGGGCGCGGGAGGATTGTCCATTTAAGGGGATGACTATGGAATCCGGAAAATTATCCCACATAGAAGCAAATACGATATTCTTTTGAATGGTATCATTGGGAGTTTTGAAAGGGAGTCCGGCTGCAGTGGTAAATGTTTGTCCAGGGCCGGCTTTCGCTCTTAATCCGCTGTCGGACAGATTTACCTGCAGGGAATGATAGGCCCAGTTACCGATACCACTGACCGGCAGTTGCAGGGTAGGTGAAACGGGGCGGGGCGACAAATACTTTTGTTTGAAGATATCGGTTACCCTGCAATTGAATGCCTGACTGATATTAACTGTTTCGTACCGGGGTACTTTATTTGAAGTTGTTGGCGGGGGAACAGAATTGTTAGTACTGATAAAAATATTGAAGGGTTGCCACCAGACAAACTGGCCTTGCTTTGTTCTTACAAAAAATGTTTTGTGACCATCCGCTTTCCGCAATCCGGCCTTTAACGAATTGTTTCTTATTGTAACTCCAGTCAGCACCCGTTGGGGATCAAATAATTTGAAAGCCTGGTGATCCAGACTGTTGACCATTATCTTTTCATGAATTTGATATTGTTGTTTGATGGATATATTCCTGATAGATTTGCCGGACCATTGAATACTGATGCGTAAATCTGTCAGGGCCGGAGTATTGATGCTGATGGCAGGAATGCCTATCCGGTCGGGCTCCATCGTGAAATTTGTTTTCTTCCCATTCACAATAATGGCAGCTATGCTGTCACTGATCACCGGAATAATCAGCCTCAGGGATCTTGCTTTACCGGTACCGAGTTGCCGGACGCTGTATACGCTTTCTGATTGATTATGCTGAAAGCGAAAATCAATATCCGGTGTTTGAATACGGGCGCTGTCCCAATTCGCTGGGAACCCCGGGCGAATAATGATCCGGTCATTCAGGGCATCCGGCTGGATACCGAAGAGTCCTTCTACGAGACTACGGGCCATCATGCCAACACCATCTGCGAAGTCGCGGTAGAGTTCACCCCGCATGGCATCATAAAAACTTAATTGCTGAAAGTTTCCCGGGCCGGCACTGAGGTACATGGTTTCCAAAACAGTGCTGCGCCAGAGTTTGAATGCATCTTCTTTTTGATTAGCCTGCCAGTAAGCCAGGGCAGTATGCAGGTTTTCAGAGCCCACTACATTGTTCAGGCTCCAGGTATAGGGTTGCCAGTTGGTTTCACTGAGTAAATAAAGATCTTTCTCCTTCCAGCCTTTTGCGACCACTGGTATATGGGGAATATGATTCTCCACATAACGAACCAGTTGATATGCCTTAAATGGATCGGGAACTTTACTGTCGATGGCATGGTAGACGGTCCACAATCCCGCAGAAGGATGGACCAGTTTATTACCCAGGAGATCTTTGTATTCAGCATACCAGCCGAGTCCGGGCATCCACAAATGATAATGAATTGACTTTAAAATTTTAGCTGCTTCCTTTTCAAATACAGTACCATCTTCACCGATCAGTTTGGCCAATGATGCTGCTTCGGTAAAGGCCCTGAAATTATAAGCGCTGGAGTGGGTCACTCCCCCCCCGCTGTATTGCAAAGCATCGCTGGCCCAGATGGCAGCATAGGCATCATACAATCCATCATCATCTGCATCAAAATTCTTTTTCTCCCAGGCCAGGTGTCTTTTCAGCAGGGGCCACATTTTTTTCACATAGGCGGTATCACCGGTATAATTAAAATGATTGAGCAGCTGATCAATATAGACCAGGTTCATATCATAGTGATGTGCTCCAATATATCCATCCGGATTGCGGGTGATATATCCTTCGCTGAATAACTGGGTGCCGACTTTCTCCAGGTGTCTTGCGAGTTGAATCGCAGTATCCATCACAACCCCCATGGTTGCTGGTTTGGTCAGCTGTGAGCGCGCATAGGCATCAAAATTGGTGCGGGCCCGGTCGTGCCAGCCCAACGGATCAGCTACATACCCACCCCGCCAGCCGGGTAAACGCATTCGCCAGGCAACAGCGCCATGCATAAAACTGGGAGACTCCCAAATGGCATCTGCTGCAACGGCCAATGCACTGCCCAATGTATTGAGGTAAGGATCCGGCGTACTCACAGTGATCCTGCCAGCGAGCGCAGCCCTCGATGCTTCTGCTTTTTCAAATGCAAGGGCGGGAAGGTCGTTAACCGGTGTTGCTGAATTATAAAAAAGGAAATACTCTTCCTTCTCATTAATTGGCTTCCTACCACTGATACAAAAGCGGGGAAGAACCGGTTCCAGATAATTGAAGGCCAGTTCCGGTTTGCCTGGATCAATCAGTTTTACTATTGTTGCCGGAGGATAAATTCCGGTGATCTGTTTGGCTTCTGCTGGTATCTCTCCTTTAAGAGCTGATTCCGGAACTGTTTGAATTTCGTATCGCTCCGATTCGGTTAACACTTTACCGGTGCCATAACTGAGTATGAATTTTCCATCGAGTAGCTTGTACCGGTTATCAGTACAGTTTTCTGATTTGAGATAGAAAGATGATTCCGGGTCGGCACCGATATCGCCATCACGGGAGAATTTTTTGCCGGAGGCACCGCCATAGATCCAGACCAGATTCACCGAAGCCGGAACTGCCTCTCCTTTTACTTTAATGACCATTCCCTCGGCATCGCTTAATGCCACAACGGATAAATGTAAGACACCAGCACCCAGTAATGAATCTCTGATTTCATACAACATACTGCCAGCCCGGTATGTTGTTTTAATGTTATTTGCCCGGATCAGCCATTTGTGTTTATCGCCGTTTTGCAGGGCCAGTTGCAGGTTGCCGCCCATACCCGGCATATACATGGCAAATTCAGGGAGATCACCAGCCTCCACGCGAAAGGCGGTATTGGTTCCGTACAAGGCACGGTTGAATCGCAAAACAGGATTGACGCAAACAAAATCATTCCCTTTTGGGAGGTAATGTACTTTCCGTTCTTTATTATGCCAAAGTGGTTGTGCTGGTTGTTGTTGTGACTGACCCAGCATTGGAATAAAGAACAAGTATGGAAGGATCAATTTCTTCATAATATTTTATCTAAACCGAAGTGACAAAACACGTAACATATCTTCTGCAGGTTTTATTTGTTTGTCATTATCACTCCCTGCTGCTGAATTTAATAAAAAGAGGTCAAGCCGTTTTTTCATTCTCCACAATTCCGTATCAAATGAAGGCTCCCATGCACCCACAGCGCCCATTGCAGAATGCCAGAGCGTCCACTTTTTGCCCCGGATATCAGGTATGCAGGCCACAGACACTTTAGTTCCGAAGCTTTCATCCCGAAAGATCAGCGCTGCTGCTGTTTTTCCGCTCCTGTTCCAACTGATGATCTGTGGTCTTGAAATAGCGGAATGTCTGGTCCCGGCTCCTTCCATTGATAAAGATGTAGTTCGAAATCCGGTATTATTGAGTTTCCATGTATCACCGTCTTTATATACCACCTTATACTGAATCACTGCGTCCTCAGGTCCTTTCCAGTAGGTGGCAATCATGGGCATATTGTCGGCAGTTACACACATGCTTGTCTGGTTAATTAAACCGCTGTTCATGGGAATCCGGCAAATGTATTCTGCAGAAGCCTGCGTAACAGGCAATTCATAGGTTTCACCTGTTGACTTTTTCCAGGTTTTGCCTCCATCATCGGAGTGCGCATAACAGAGATCATGATTGGTGGCCACATCGGGTGATTCGCGCCAGACCCAGGAAAGATGGATGGATCCCTTGTGATCCACTACGGTCTGCCAGTAAGCATTTCGCTGACCTTCACCACTAATCAGGTTACTGTGCAGCAGGTTCCATTTCTTATTTGCCAGGTCATAACGGTTGATAACCAGGTTACCCTTTCCGGAGCGGCCATCCCGATAGAGAAATAAAAGGTCCCCTCCAGGCAGGGAAAAGAACTCCGGATAGGTGACTGAATTTTCAAGCAAACCACTCATTTGCATTTCCGGCAATAAATCCAATGAAGCCGGATTTTTGCTTCTTGTATAATGCAGCTGATTGCCATGGTGATTCCAGGCGATGTGCAAATAGCCCTCGCCATCTGTCATGATACTGATAGAATTGTGCGAATCATAAATGTTGCCGAACAAATTGGTAATCCTGAAATCCCATTTGCGGCTGTTGATTTTTCTTTTTCCGAGAATCACGAATCCTTCTTTGTCATAAAAAGCGATGTATTGTAATTTTCCATCACTGCACAATGAATTTTTACGGAATACGACTGTATTCACCGTATTGGACGACCATGCTTTTCCAACAGATATGGTACGTTCCTTTATCTTCTGAGAACACACAGTATGCCCTGACATCAGGCAAATGGCAAAGAAGAATGCTAGTTTACGCAACATGGTTCAGAATAATTTTTTCAATCCTTCCCATTTAACTTTCCATTGTTTGGGAAAACCGGGATTGGTTGTATGATCGGCATCTCCCCCTGTACACATGAATGCCACTGCATTTAAAACCCCTCCGTTTCCTGGAAGATAAATCGTTAACCGTTCGTCCTGGTAATTATGTCCATTCACAAGATAGGTATTGGTCTTGATGGGCATGAGCAGGGCATCCACCGCTTTTTCCGGCAAGTGGAGCCGGGCTGCTGTCATGGCCGTGAGTGGAAAATCCCAGCCCCATGTATCCTTCCATTGCCATACTTTCCAAACGGTATCCAGTGTTTGTCGCATGACGATGGTATCTAATCCATGGACAGCGGGCAAAGAACTATAGGCACCCAGAACCGCAGGATGATCCGTGAGGTATCGGGAACCATTTTGATAACAATCGGGTGTATTTTCAGCAGCGAGGTATAAACCGTTTTTCTGCGGGTAAGGGGAAAGTTGTTGAATGATGGTATCCCATTTGGGTTCTCGCGGCAAACCCAATCGCTTTCTCCATTCCTGCGCCATTTGTAATCCCCAGCTCCAGTAGGCCAGTTCGTAGGTTGGATTGAAAGTCTGTACTGCTTCAAAACATTCCTGTGCGGGAATCAGTCCTTTTCCCAGTTTATACTTACCGATAGCTGCATCATAACTTGGAAAGGAGGCCATAAAATCGGCAGTAGCGAATAAAAGATCTTTGTATTTATTCAATACTTCTTTACCGAGTTTTGCCCTGTACAACAATTCCGCCATGTAAATAAAGTGTGGTTGTTGCCAGATCAGGAAGGCACCTACAGATGATGGTGCTTCATCTCCATTGTGATCGGTCATTTTTTGCCAGCGCAAGCCATCGAAGCCCTGTCTTTTTGCGATGGCAAATGCTTTAGCTGCCACAGAAAAATACCAGTCAAGACTTTTTTCCATCAATTCTACCCTGCCCCATTGGGCGTAATGCACGGCATGCCACCAATGCATTTCGAGATGTGGTTTACCATACCAGCTGTTGTAAGTCAGCCCGGTTTCCTGAGGCGGATAGGCTGAAGAACACTGAATTTTTGTAAGGTATTGTGAGAGGACTGTCCTTCTTTCAATTTCAAATGCCCTGGGATCTTTGGTTCCTGAAAAATCAACAGCGCCACCTGAGGTCCAGAATTTTTTCCATTGTGAACTGCTGATTTTGATGTCGTCCTGAAATTTAAAAGGGACCGGAATGATCTGATGCGGAATAAACAAAACCGTGAAGTTGAATTGCTTTCCAGTTCCCGGAACAATTAAATAATAATGATCCGTTTTTTGTTGTATTTGCGCCTTGCCTTCCCAACTGGTATAAATCGAGTAATTAGCCGAATCAATTGCAGCGGAAAATACAGCGGACCATGACCTGGGCGTAAAATAAGAAGTCTGCATATTGCCCTTCACCATATTATTCCCTACATCTTTCCATTGACCATTGGGAAAAGGCATACGCAGCCTGATTTTTATTTGTCCGGTTTGCAATAGCGGCGATTCAATGGAAAAGCCAAGGGCATCCCGTTGCTGGTGACAAAAACTGATCACTTTCACCGGAACCCCCTCTACGGTAAAGGAACTGGTGAGAATGCCGGTCCAGAGGTCCAGTTCCTGTCTGATATTCTTGATATCATTTACAGCAACCAGTGTAGCATCTTTTTTAGTAATCTCCATACCGATATTTCCCAACTGGAGGCGATGTGGATTCACCCTGAAATACTCAACCGCTTTCTTTGCTCTCTCCGGCTCTTTTAATTGTACGGTATAAGAAATCTTTCTCCCTTCGAGATCATATACTTTCTGCGTTTCTTCAATGCGAAGGTTTTCGGTATTAGGAAAACTATGCCAGCCCCAGGTAGATTGTGTACCTAACGGCACACCATTGGCATAAGCATCCGGAAAAGATTGCATGCCGGTTGCATCAGCGGTAAAGGCAAAATTGCCATTGCCTAATGAGATGGAGGAAAGGGAGTCGAATTGGTTTACTTTAATATTATGTCGCTTTAACACAGCCTGGCGGTTGATGGACTGAGCGAAGGAGTTGAGGGAGAGAAGAGTGAGAAGTATGAAGGTTAGTTTCATATATTTTTCTATTTGAGACCGCCGTCAGGGTCTAGTAGACCGCTGACGGGGTCAGCCTATAGACCGCCGTCAGGGTCCTTCGGACCGCTGACGGGGTCATACGGACCGCTGACGGGGTCATTAAAAAACGTTATCCACGGCTGGTCTTGTATAATTCTCTTTGGTCAGCGATACTTTTGGCATGCCAAAGTAAAAATACAAGGTACGTTTTTTAGACCCGGTGACATGATTGAGTTCGCTTTGCGGACCGTACACTTTGGTATTGGTGGTAAGTCCTGTTGCCAGTTTGGTACCGATTGGCGGAATGCAATCCAGAAATGAAATACTTCCGTTTGGTATTTCCGGGTGAGGTTTGGCGGCTGCACTCAATGCATAAAAATCAAAAAGCCGGACAAATAAACCCGTATCGGGTGAGGCAATAAATAATTTTCCCTCAACAGTACTCAATTCCATCCAGGTGATATTGCCAAAATACCCTTTGAACTCAGGGTAGATATGGGCTGCATAACCGGTATGCGTATTATTATATACATTCTGCCAGACATTTACCGGTGTACCGGCCAGCCTGTTTTTCCATTGCCGGGATGGCCCTTTACCCAGCCAGCGGGAGCCAAGTACATAATTTTCGGGATAAGAAAAACTGATACCTGTGAACGGAAGATCGCCTTCGTTGCTGTACTCGTATTCCAGACTGGCCCAGCCGCTGCTGTTCATCCGCCAGCGGGTATATTTCAGATTACCTGTATAATTAAATTCTGCCACTACTTCATCCCCTTCTCTGTATGCACGGGAAGAGCTGAGTGCCGCAGTGCCTTTTACCAGTACCGGCCCATTATTAAAGGATAATACATAATCATTGGCCGTATTTTTTGTAGTAAAGAGATTGCCTGATTTTTTATCCAGCATGATACTGACTTCTCCTCCGGTAAGCGTATAGAGTGTATCGGTTTCACGGATAAAAGTGGAATCCTTTTTACTGGTAACGAATCCGCGAATCTGTTCTTCTTTAGATTTGATCTCAGCTGTCCACTTGTACAACTCTTTTCCAAAATTGTCCTTAACTACAATTATCAGTGCATCATAATTCCTGTAGCCCTCTGGCAATTGTAATGCGAGTGTACCTTTTTGTCCGGCCGCAATATTTGGCGATGTTATTGTTCCTTTTTGCCGAAGCTGGTAGCCATCAAAACGATCGAAGGGCTTGCTGAAATCCACCAGCGCCCAGTGATAGGTACACTGATTGGCATTCAGGAAATGAAAGCGGTTATCGATTGGTATTTGTCCGTTGAAATCAGCCGGTAGTTGTGCAGGGAGACTTAATCGTATTGGCGAAAATATTTCACGCAAAGCATAAAAGCTGCCTTCTTTCTCCCGGTGTGGCCCCAGGATTCCATCGTTTGCATTCAGGCCATTGGCATCAAGTGCATTATTCAAATCTGTTCTGACTACAGCTTCATCCACAAGTGCCCAAATGAAAACGCCACCACTTTTTGGTGCATTCCAGTGCAGGTTCCAGAAATCATCCATGGCTGCTCCGGCCCCACCATCATCCTGTGCATGCAACATTTCTGTGGGCATATAGATCAGTGAGTCGTTGAGGATTTTTTGCGAACTGTAATAATCTTCATAATGATTGCAGTCGATCCCGTTGAACTGGTTACCCGGGCGGTGATGGGGATGAATGACGGGTCTTTTCTGAAAATCCCATTTTACAAAATCATCATCCAGTTCTTTATTGGTGCCACCTTCATTGCCATTATCCCAGAAGATAATTGATGGATGGTTCAGATCACGTAAAACCAGTTCTTTTACCAATGGTTCTCCAGCTTTGGCAGAATAATATTTCTGCCAACCAGCCAGTTCATTGAGTACATAGATTCCCAGGCTGTCGCAGAGTTCCAAAAAATATTTATCGGGTGGGTAGTGTGAACAGCGAACAGCATTCATATTCATTTCTTTGATCAGCAGGGCATCCTGTAATTCCTGCGCTTTGCTCAGGCTGCGACCTGTTTCCGGCCACCAGCAGTGGCGGTTCGCACCTTTCATTTTTACCTGGGTGCCGTTGATGAAGATTCCCTGCCCGTACCTTACTTCAATGGTACGGAAACCAAAGCGTTCATTTAGCTCATATATTTTTTTTCCGGTGGCATCCACTAAGGCCACATTGACTGAATAAAGATTTGGCGTTTCAGAAGTCCAGGTTTTAATACCGGCTATTTTAGTTTGTAACACGAGTTGCTCATCTGATTTACCCACTGCTGCTTTTATTGTTCCAACTGGCTTTTTAGCTGCATCGAAAATAGTGGCGACTACGGAAGCATTTGCATTGAGTCCTTTGGGCCATACCTGCAAGGCGAATGAGCCATCTGCTTTTGCATCTACTCCTACATAGTCTATATATTGCCTGGGCATGGCCTCGAGGAAAACTGGCCGGAAGATGCCGCCAAAGACCCAGTAATCCGCCAACCGTTCTGCGTTATTGACAGAAGCATCGGCACTCATCTTACTCACGGTTACTTCCAGTAAGTTGGGTTGATTGAAACTGATCAGGTTGCTGATATCGTATTTAAACCTGTAGAAGGCACCCTGATGAATCGCACCGGCTGATTTTCCGTTGATCTTTACTTCGGTATCGGTCATGCTGCCATCGAATACAATATTCACTTGTTTGCCTCTCCAGGCTGCAGGCACCCTGAAACTATATTTGTATTTACCCTGTTCATCATAAAAGCGGTAGTTTTTCCCATTGGTTTTATAATCGCGTCCATAATTATAATTTCCAAAGCCTTGCAATTCCCAGCAACTGGGTACCTGTATTTTTTTCCATTCACCACTATTGCGGCCGGCGGTGCAAAAGAAATCCCATTCAACGGTATGGGCGGCATCGGTACCGGAGAGGTACTGGATTTGCTTTAGCTGGGCATTGGTTTGCTTTCCACAAAAAAGCAGCATAAAGAGAACAAGCATTGACAAATAATTCCGCATAACCGTTATTTTATTGTTTTACTGGTTTGAGTTCATCGGGAGTTCCCTTTGTAAAGGCATCAAATACAAATTCAGATTCATTGGTCACCAGTTCCCGGATCTGGTTGACTGAAACCGAGAGTTGTGGTTTGAAAAGTTCACCAGACATATAATTCCGGATACTATAAGCCAGTTGACGGGCCACAGGTCTTTGTTCCAGATTGCTGCTAATATCTGCAGAGCAGACCATTAATCGCCCTCCATTTACTTTTACTTCAAATAACATGGCCAGCCTGCGGTTCATGAACCAGGTATCAATACTTCTGATGAGAGGCTGAAGTGTGGGAGGTAATTTTTCAAGATGCATCACCTGGGCGCCATTGGCAATTTCCCACCACTGCAGGTTACTGTGGTATTCAGTGGGGAAATTTTTCCAAACCGGATGTGCCGGATCCATCAGCAATCCAAGTGTATGAGGAGGCCGCATTTTAAACCAACTGGTATTCCAAAATACAGGTGTAAATGCCTGTATCACTTCTCTTCCCTTTTTAACTTTTCCATTCAGCAGCAGCAATACCTTTCCTCCTGATGATAATATTTTTTCAGCCTTTTCATCCAGGGTATCAGTTGTATAAAGCTCTTGCGTTTCGGTTGATGGAAGAGTAGAGGGATAAACCCAAACCGGCCACTCATTCATCCAACTGGTACCCATCACCTGCAAGCGAATGGTAAACTGACCAGCTGTTTTGATATTTCCTAACTCAATTGTTAACCGACCGATGGAGGTTGTTGAACCTGTGGGAACAGTTGGAGGTTCAAATAACCCTTGTCGAATTATTTTACCCGACTGATCACGCATAGACCAATGCAGTTTCAGTTGTGTGAGTTCTTTCTTCCCATAGTGAAACAATAACGCATCCGCTGTTAGTGTTTCCTGATTCATCCAGGTAAATTTTGATAATTTCAACAAGGGGACGGTACTGTTGCAAAAACGGCTGAATTCTTTTTTGCTGATATATCCTTTTTCCCCGTAAAATGCATTGAGTACTCCCACGAGGGCCGTACCTTGTCCGGGGAAATCCTGTAACCCCAGCAATTGAAATCCTGCTAAATGTGGGGTGCGTAAAGATCTTTCGATCTCCATTTTATAACAAAGGGCCTGGAGTTTACCGGAAGCCATCATCATTTTTTTTGCTTCGCCCAGCAGCCCCTGTTCACGGAGATCATCCCTGAACAATTCAAAGTTCCTGGCCCGGTAAGCACCTTTGTATTTTGAAATTTCAGAAAAATCGGGGAAGACGCACCATTGCCCCTGTTCGTGTTGAATGAATGGCACTTGGTACTTTTCAACAGTCAGGGCATAATCATCAGCAGAAGATGGGGGACTGTTGGCCCAGTTTAAGCCGCGGGCACCGGACTTCACCATGTATTCATTTTCGGGTACTAATGGCCAGCTGGTTGCAACCGAAGCTCCGGTATAAATACGCCTTGGATCTTTTTCCTTCCAGTAACGGATAAATTGGGTCAGGTAGGTTACCTGGTTTTTACCGGCCGGCTCATTACCAGCGGCCAGCATCAGAAAGGATGGATGGTTACCATATTGTTCCATCATCCGGTTCGTTTCCGCAAAAATGTATTGATCAATAAACCGGTTATCGCCCAATGTGATTCCATGGTTGGGCCAGGTGGGTGCTTCCGGCTGCAGGTAGATGCCCAGTATATCTGCAGCGGTAAATGCAGCATCAGGCGGGCACCAGGAGTGAAAACGGATATGATTGATTCCCGCTTCCCGAAGCGTAAGCATGAGTTTCATCCAACTGGCAGTATCCATCGGGGGAAAACCGGTGAGCGGGAATTCACAATTATTCAGGTTACCCCGGAAAAAATCGGGTCGGTTATTAACCAAGATTGACCGGCCACTGACTTTTACATCCCTTAATCCGAATGAATATGTTTTTGAATGCTGGTGAGTCATTACCTGTAACTGGTAG
>ERZ795044.2428-NODE-2428-length-16162-cov-6.390203_pt1 | contig 16162 bp, 15 predicted proteins | sample MGYA00375128_ERZ795044 | MGnify/ENA primary metagenome ERZ795044 (study PRJEB30173, sample SAMN05720213) | anaerobic digester metagenome | isolation source: active sludge of municipal wastewater-treating anaerobic digesters | place: USA | collected 2014-12-22 ... | reverse complement strand
TTTATAGTTAATATATATTAATTGCTAATTATTTATAAATAATATTAATTAATAACCCAAACATTATGAAAAAAATTCTATTTTTTTTACTGGCCATTATCTTTCAACCTGCTCACGTAATTGAAGGAACCGAATTTCCGTTACCAGATGTTAACGATAAGCTTGAGAATAACTGGGCGGTTCATCAATTGCTCACCACCACCAATTTTGGTAATAAGAGCCGGTGGTTTTCATGGTATGTTGGCGGGCTTAATTTTCAGATTGAACATCATTTGTTTCCCAACATTTGTCATGTGCACTATCGGAAAATTGCTGATATCGTTAAGAGTACAGCCAATGAATTTGGACTTCCCTATAAGAGTGCACGAACGTTCATGGATGCTCTAGCAGGGCATGCACGACTTCTAAAGCAATTGGGGATGAGGCCTGCCTAAAAAGCAAACTCTCTTATTAAATCATTGAAATTATTTAACACAATCTATACAGTTACATGCGGCAATTAAAAATAAGTAAGCAGATTACAAACCGGGAGAGTCAATCCCTGGATAAGTATTTAGTTGAGATCGGAAAAGTGGATTTGATCACCGCTGAGATGGAAGTGGACCTGGCGAAGCGCATCAGGGCTGGTGACCAGGCTGCGTTGGAGAAACTTACGAAAGCCAATCTTCGGTTTGTTGTTTCAGTAGCAAAGCAATATCAAAACAATGGCCTAACGCTGGGCGATTTGATTAATGAAGGAAACGTGGGGCTTATTAAAGCGGCTATGCGTTTTGATGAAACCCGGGGTTTTAAATTCATTTCATATGCGGTTTGGTGGATCCGTCAATCAATTTTGCAGGCATTGGCTGAGCAATCACGGGTAGTACGGTTGCCTTTGAATCGCGTAGGCTCGTTGAATAAAATTTCCAGAGCTTTTTCTGAGCTCGAACAGAAATTTCAGCGCGAACCTTCGCCTGCTGAAGTAGCAGAGATCATGGAAGTAACTATTGAAGAAGTAGAGAGCACAATGAGTGTTGGAGGTCGCCAGATCTCTGTGGATGCTCCGTTTGTTCAGGGTGAAGAAAACAGACTTCTTGATGTGCTGGAAAGCAGCAGTGAAGAAACTCCTGATTCTGGTTTGATGATGGATTCTTTAAAACTCGAGGTTTCTCGGGCTTTGTCAACACTCTCTGAAAGAGAGTCGGAAGTTATTTGTGATTATTACGGATTAAATGGGACTCATCCGATGACCTTAGAGGAAATCGGAGATAAATTTAAGCTTACCCGTGAGCGCGTACGACAGATTAAGGAGAAAGCAACCCGGAGACTCAGACACGCTTCGCGTAGTAAGTATTTGAAATCCTATTTGGGGTAAGAAACTCTTAAGTGTGTTATATTATTAATTCGGAAAAATGAATCAGAAATTTTTTAGTTCAAGTACTGGCGAAACGTATGTGTCACTTTGGAATAAATATCGTCCAGCCCTGCTTAAGCTCATGGTAGCTTCGGAGGAAGGTCCACAGCAATACAAGTTCTATGGCCACGAATTTAAAGCGTTAAATCCCAAAGAGAAAAAGGGATTTGCATTCACCATGCAAGCGGCAAATGGCAAGGCACTAAATAATATTAAGAGTTCTATTGTGGCCCAGGATTTACTTTACGTGCTGGCTACCTCCAAAAAGGCTTCTGAACTAATGGGTGGGAGCACCTACGAATTTACTTTAGATAAGCAGTTTACCCTGAGTGTTACCAAGATAAAGACACCTGAAAAAGTAACTACTTAATTACTTTTACTCTCACGGCATTAAGGCCTTTAAACCCTCTTTCGGTTTCAAAACTTACCATGTCATTCTCTTTGATGGGGGTGGAAAGTCCATTACTGTGAACAAAGATACTTTCCCCGTTATCTGAATCTTTTATAAATCCAAAACCTTTGGAGGTGTTAAAGAATGTAACTTTCCCTTTTCTGGCTGCTCCTCCGCTCTGATTCGCAGAGCCAAAATTAGATGAGCCGATAACGATATCTTCAGTTTTTATGGTTGATCTTTTTTTGGTGGGATCGGGTGGGGTGGAGGAAATGTTGCCATTCTCATCTACATAGGCCAGCATGTCTTCAAAAGAACTTCCCTCTTTGGCATTCGCCTTGCGTTCTTCTTTGCGTTGTTCTTTTTCCTTCCTTTTTTGAAGTCTCTTTTTTTCTAATTCCTTTTTGTTAAACGTTTCTTGCGGTCTGGCCATGTATTTTTGTTAGGATGATGACTATTATAATCCTCTATGGCTCAGGATTGAAATAGGTAGATCTATTTTTCTTGAAATATAAAGGAATGCGAAGATACAGAATTCTTCTAAAATCATTCCGAATTCTTTTCATGCACTTGAATTGGATATACCATAAAAGGCATAGTTTGAACTAAATTTGATCTTTATTGATGAATTTTATCAATTAAATAGTCAATCTCATGATTTCTGTAGTAGGTATTCCGTATGATGAATCTTCGTCTTTTCTACGCGGGCCCGCCCTGGCACCAGCAAAAATCAGGGCCGCATTTCATTCGGATTCTTCCAATTATTTTACAGAAAGGGGTACCGATCTTAAGAACCATTCTGGGATAATTGATGCGGGTGATATCGTGATTGACAAGGGAATTTCGGTGCCACTTACGATAGAAAACTTGTTGGGTAAAATTCTTTCTCAGTATGATAAAGTGCTAACCTTAGGCGGTGATCATTCAATCACCTATCCAGTCGTGAAAGCATTTGCAAAAAATTATCCACAACTCACTATTCTTCATCTGGATGCGCACGCAGACTTATACGATAATTTTGAAGGGGATAAATATTCGCATGCCTGCCCGTTTGCACGGATTATGGAAGAAGGACTGGCAGGCCGCCTGGTGCAGGTTGGAATTCGCACCTTGAGTTCCCATCAACGCGAGCAGGCAGCCCGATTTCGTGTTGAAATCATTGAGATGAGGGATTGGAATAATTCAATCCAATTTAAGTTTGAAGGCCCGGTATATCTTTCGCTGGATATGGATGCTATTGATCCGGCTTACGCTCCGGGTGTATCGCACCACGAGCCGGGCGGACTTACCAGTCGGGAAGTTCTTTCAATTATTCAAAACCTGAAAGGTAATTTGGTAGGCGCAGATCTGGTGGAGTTTAATCCTACCCGCGACCCATCGGGAATAACCGCTATGTTGGCCGGAAAACTTTATAAGGAATTACTCGATCGACTCTTAAAGTCTGAATTCAATTAATGTTTTAATTCATGAGATTGTTGTTTCTGTGTATTTTAGTCGTTTCAGTTTCTTGTCAACCCCCCCGGCAAGAGTATGACATTTTAATTCGAAACGGAACAATTTATGATGGGCTGGGCAACACACCGGTTACAGGTGATGTTGCAATTCGAGCGGATACAGTAGCTGCGGTAGGCACGCTTGAAAATGCTTTTGGGAAAAAGGAAATCGATGCAAAGGGATTAGCGATTGCTCCGGGATTTATCAACATGCTAAGTTGGGCCGATGGTTCTTTACTTAAGGATGGACGTTCCATGAGTGATATTAAACAAGGTGTTACCCTCGAGGTTTTTGGCGAAGGGTGGAGCCCCGGACCGCGAAAGAAAAGCAATGGCGATACACTTTGGTCTTCGCTTGGAGAATATTTTGATGTGCTCGAAAAGAAAGGAGTGAGTACAAACTTTGCCTCGTTTGTTGGTGCAACCTCAGTTCGTAATTATGTAGTAGGGTATGAAAACCGAGCGCCATCGCAAGACGAATTGATTCAGATGAAGGGCTTGGTTGAAAACGCAATGAAAGAAGGAGCGATGGGGCTTGGCACTTCACTCATATATGCTCCAGCCGACTATGCCTCAACCGAAGAGCTAATCGAACTTAGCAAAGTTGTTTCTAACTATGGAGGAATGTACATCACTCATATGCGTAGCGAGAGCGATAAAATCTATTCAGCGCTAAGCGAGGTCTTCAGAATTTCGAAAGAAGCGAATGTGCCTGCAGAAATTTATCATTTGAAGATTAACAATACCTGGAACTGGAATAAAATTGATACGGTGCTTGCGAAAATTGATAGTGCGCAAAAAGCAGGCTTAAAAATAACTGCTGATATGTACACCTATAATGCCAGTGGCACTTCTCTTACCGCCCGCTTGCCTACCTGGGTGCAGGAAGGTGGCGGCCCTGCCATGCGTAAGCGATTGAAGAATCCGGTGATAAGAAAGAAATTGCTTCAGGATTTAGAGTTAGGAATTCCAACAAAGAATTCTGATCCCAAAGATGTAATGATGCTTGGGTTTAGAAAGGATTCGTTAAATCAATTATACCGTGGCAAGCGATTGAATGAGGTTGCCCAACTTCATGGTAAGAATGCCAATGAAACCATGCTTGATCTTATAGTGGCCGATAAGTCGGGGATTGCAGCTATATTTTTTTTGATTTCAGAAGAAAATGTAAAACGGATGCTGGCATTACCTTATGTAAGCATTTGTTCAGACGCTGGTTCAATACCAGCTGAAGCACCCTATACAGAAGATGCAACCCATCCCCGGGCTTATGGAAGTTTCGCGAGGCTGCTGGGCAAATATGTGAAGGAAGATAACTTAATGACAATGGAAGAAGCCATTCGCAGAATGACTTCGTTGCCGGCTTCTAATCTGAAGTTGGTAAAGCGAGGAAGTCTGAAGACGGGGAATTATGCAGATATAGTCATTTTTGATCCCGCTACTATTAAAGATCGGGCAACCTTTGATGAACCCCATAAATATGCAGAAGGTGTTGTGCATGTATTTGTAAACGGAAGCCAGGTGCTAGATCTGGGAAATCACACAGGAGCTACACCGGGCCGGTGCGTGCGTGGGCCAGGCTGGAAAAGGTAAGAATGACTATATGATTGATTTGTTTTCAAAACACTCAGAACAGTATGCCGAGTTTAGGCCTACCTATCCGGAGGCTTTGTATCAATTTATTTTTTCTCAGCTTAATTCTTTTAACGCTGCGTGGGACTGTGGTACCGGCAATGGTCAGGCTGCGCGTGTATTAGCAGGCAAGTTTAAAAACGTATTCGCTACAGACATTAGTGCTAAGCAAATTGAACATGCAGTTAAGTCAGATAACATTTTTTATTCAGTAGCTGGAGAAGAAGCTTCCCTTCAGGATAAAAGTATCGATTTGATCACCGTGGCCCAGGCCATTCATTGGTTTGATTTGGATAAGTTTTACCGGGAAGTGAAGCGGGTGGCAAAGCCTAATGCAGTAATTGCAATCTGGGGCTACAGTTTATTAAGCATCAATTCAGACATCGATGTGCATCTCAAACATTTCTATAAAAATGTGGTAGGACCATTCTGGAACAAAGAGAGGAAACTGATTGATGAAGAATACAAAACAATACCGTTCCCATTTGAAGAAATAGGATCACCGGCATTTGAATTTTCTTTTGAGTGGACTAAAGATCAACTGGAGGGATATCTGACCACATGGTCGGCCGTGCAGAAATATATTCAGACTAATCAGGTAAATCCGGTTGTAAAGCTTATGGCGGAGACCACTTCTTTCTGGGCCCAGGACCGCTTGAAGGTTACATTTCCACTTTTCTTAAGACTTGGACGTGTGAATCCTGTGTAAAACCATTTAAAAAAATCCAGTTCAATTTCTTCCTGCGATTGCTTACTTTCGGAGAAAGCCGTTGGATGAAGAAAGTGTTTTTATTTTCAGTTGTTCTGGTTGCCCTTTCTGGCTGCCAGAAAGATCACTACGATGTTATTATTAGTCAGGCAAAATTGTACGATGGGTTAGGGAATGCGCCCATAGTTACGGATGTAGGCATTCGTGCCGATACCATTGCTTTCATTGGTGATTTATCGGGAGCAGCAGCACCCATAATTATTGATGCTAAAGGACTTGCCCTAGCCCCGGGTTTTATCGATGCCCATAGTCATCATGATCGGGGTATGTTTGGAATCCGGGACATGCCGGCCTGTGTAAGTCAGGGAATCACCACGATTGTTGTAGGCCAGGATGGCGGCTCAGAATTTCCACTTAGTAATTTTTTTAAAGAGATTGAAGCTACACCCGTTGCCGTGAATGTGGCTTCTTATTCAGGTCACAATACTTTACGCGATTCAGTGATTATTGGGAACTATCAACGCGTAAGTTCGCAAGCCGAGATTGAACAAATGAAGCAGATGTTGCGCCTGGATATGGAAGCGGGTGCGTTGGGTTTATCAACAGGTCTTGAATATGATCCGGGAATTTTTTCTGATCCTGCGGAAGTAATTGAATTGGCAAAAGTAGCAGCTGAGTTTAATGGCCGATACATAAGTCATATTCGCAGCGAAGACCGGTACTTCTGGAAGGCAATTGATGAAATAATCAATATTGGGAAAGTAACGCAAATGCCTGTGCAGATCTCGCACACCAAACTTGCCATGAAAAGTATCTGGGGTCAATCGGAACAGTTAATTAAAAAACTTGATTCAGCACGAGCTGCTGGAGTTAATCTTACCGCAGATATTTATCCGTACACCTACTGGTCATCGACCATGACTGTATTGTTTCCAGAGCGCAATTTTAAAGATCGTAAGGAGGCAGAGTTTGCACTTTCAGAGTTAACCACACCCGAGGGTTTGCTTATTGGTAATTATAGTCCGGATACTTCTTACATCGGCAAAACACTGGCCGAAGTTTCCGCTTTACGAAAGACGGATGCACCAAAAACCTTAATGGATTTAATCGCGGAGGTGGAATCGAAAAATGGAGATGAAAGTATTATTACTACCAGTATGGCTGAGCAAGACCTGGCTACTATTATGAAGTGGCCTTATGCCGGCATCTGTTCCGATGGCTCGGGTGTGGGCCGGCATCCAAGGGGCTATGGTGCTTTTTCACGGGTGATGAGAAGTTATGTGCGGGAGTCAAAAATCTTAACTATGGAAGAAGCTATTCGCAAGATGACTTCGCTTACAGCCGATAACCTGGGGATAAGAAAACGAGGCCGGATTGCTGTTGGTCAGTTTGCAGATTTAGTATTGTTTGATCCTGAAAAAATTTCAGATCAGGCAACCCCTGAAAAACCACAACTTCCTTCCGTTGGTATTTCTAATGTGTGGGTAAACGGTAAAGAAGTTTTTGCAATGGGAAAAACAACAAAAGTTTATCCGGGAAAGATAATTCGCAGAGAAAAGTAATCAAAGTAGTCAGGCTGCAAACCGCTGTCGAATAATAATTTAAAATAATTCAATATGACCAACAAAATCAATCGCAAGGAATTTATCGATCGCAGTGCCAAACTCATGGTGGCCGGTATGCTGGCGCCTTTTGTTAGTGAGGCGGGTGAGTTATTTCAAACCAAAAAAATAAAAATCGGACTAATCGGTTGCGGCAGTGTTTCTGGCATGTATCTGCCGCATCTATCCAAATCAGAATTTGTTGAGTTGGTGAGTGTTTGCGATATCAAACCAGAACGGGCGAAGGCTGCTTCTGAAAAGTATAACGTGCCAAATTACTATCCTCATATTGACCAACTTCTCGCGGGTGCACCTTTCGATCTTATGGTAAACCTTACCAACATGCAAGAGCACGGCCGGCTGAACAAACAGGCATTGCTAGCGCGCAAACATGTATGGAGCGAAAAGCCAATGGCTAATACCTATGCCGAAGGAAAGGCACTTTTGGACTTATCGAAAAAGCAAGGCGTTAGAATCTGGGGTGCACCTGCGGTAGTAAACAGTCCGCAGTTTGCATACATGGCCAAAACGATTCAGCAAGGTAAGATTGGAAAAGTTTCTGCAGCCCATGCACATTATGGTCATCTCGGTCCCACATGGTCGGCTTTTTTTTATGAACAGGGTGGCGGAAGTTTACCCGATCTGGGTGTTTATAACCTGGCAACACTCACAGGGTTATTAGGCCCGGCCAGATCCGTAATGGCAATGACGAGCATAGTAACCCCTGAGCGAACAGTAGATGACAAAGGAAAAATAAAAGTAGTAGCAGAAGACAATGCCATGGTGCTGATGGAACATGCGAACGGAGTATTATCGCATGTGCAATGCGGGTTTAATTATTTCGATCCTTATGGTCATGAGGGCGAAGGGCAGGACAAGCCAACTATTTCTATATGGGGAACGCATGGCAATCTGCAATTGATAGGATACGATTGGGCGCCTTTTGGTGTTGATGTAGCCACCTCAGAAAATGAAAAGACCAGGCGCGAAGCCACTGATACCGGAACCTATGTTTGGGAACAAGGAGCTTCAGTAATTTCGCAAAGTATGGCAACTGGAACAGAGCCACTTATTGCAGCCGAGCATGCATTGCATGTATTGGAAATAATTGAAGCTGCCCGTGCTTCGCAAACGACCGGAAAGCGAATTCCACTGAAATCTACATTTAAGTTTCCGGTTGTGTAATTGTGACATGACTTATTGCTTAGACTTACAAACGAATTTAGGCGTCTGACAGCTTTGAGCGGTCAGACGCCTCGTATATTCCAATTTATAACCTAACTCATTCCATGAAAAATCTATTCCCTCTTCTGGCATTCGTGATTTTGTTCAGCGCCTGTCAAAAACAGAAATTTGATCTCATCATTCGTGGAGGAACCGTGTATGATGGTTCAGGAAAACCGGGTATGGTGACCGATGTAGGTATCAATGCCGATACTGTAGCTTTCATTGGTGATCTATCAAATGCTGAAGGTGAAAAACAAATTGATGCAACTGGCTTAGCGGTGGCACCCGGATTTATTAATATGATGAGTCATGCCGAACTTTCATTGCTCATAGATGGCAACTCCCAGGCTGACATCCGCCAGGGTATTACACTCGAAGTACTGGGCGAAGGGTCGATGGGGCCGTTGAATGATAAGATGAAACAGGATTGGAAAGATCAGATGAAGCGCAACCCAGATTGGCAATTTGATATTGATTGGACAACGCTGGGCGAATATCTCGAATCATTGCAGCGCAGAGGCGTCTCACCCAACGTAGCTTCTTTCGTGGGCGCTAATACAGTTCGCATTCACGAGTTGGGCTATGCAAACCGTGCACCCGATGCCGAAGAACTGGAGCGCATGAAATCACTGATTAAGCAGGCGATGGAAGAAGGTGCCATGGGCACTACAACTGCCTTGATTTATGCACCCGATAATTATGCAACTACGGAAGAGCTAATTGAGTTAAGCAAGGTAGCTGCACCGTATGGCGGTATGTACATTTCGCACATGCGCAGCGAGGGGAACAACATTCTGAACGCAGTTGATGAAACCATCCGCATTGCACGCGAAGCGAATTTGCCAGCTGAGATTTATCATCTGAAAATGGGAGGTAAGCAAAATTGGGGCAAGCTCGATTCAGTAATCGCTAAAATTGATAAGGCCAATAAATCGGGGCTTCGCATTACTGCGGATATGTACACCTACACGGCAGGCGCAACCGGATTAGATGCTACCATGCCACCGTGGGTGCAGGAAGGTGGCATTAAAGAATGGATCAAGAGATTGAAAAATCCTGCTATCCGTAAGAAGGTGTTGCAGGAGATGCGAACCCCCACGGATACCTGGGAGAATCTATTGTTAAATGCGGGCGATCCAGAGCGTGTTCTATTGCTCGGTTTTACCAACGATTCCCTAAAGCGGTACACAGGAAAAACCCTGGGTGAAGTGGCTAAAATCTATGGCAAGTCACCGGAGGAAACAGCCATGGACCTTGTAATTGCTGACAGCACGCGTGTTGAGACGGCCTATTTTTTAATGAACGAAGAAAACATCAAGCGCCAGATTGCGCTGCCCTACGTTAGCTTTGGTTCGGATGCGGGTTCACCAACTGCAGCCGGCATGTTTTTAAAATATAAGGATCACCCGCGGGCGTACGGAAACTTCTCACGGTTGCTTGGCAAATATGTGCGCGATGAAAAAGTGATTCCATTGGAAGAAGCCATTCGCAAACTAACTTCCTTACCTGCGACAAATTTAAAAATACAGAAGCGTGGTCAGCTTGCTCCCGGTTACTACGCTGACCTCGCCATTTTCGACCCTGCTAAAATTCAGGATCATGCTACGTTTGAAAACCCGCATCAATACAGCACGGGCATGGTGCATGTGTTTGTCAATGGCACGCAGGTGCTGGCCGATGGGGAACACACAGGTGCTAAGCCCGGCAAAGTTGTACGCGGTCCGGGATGGAAGAAGTGATAAAGATTTTTAATTCATGAAAATATTGACTTGGAATTGTAACGGTGCACTGCGAAAGAAATTCGATTACCTTAATGAATTTAATGCTGATATTATCATAGTCCAGGAATGTGAGAACCCACAAGTAACAAAGGACAAAAAATATAAGGACTGGGCAACTAATTATATATGGACAGGTGAGAATAATAATAAGGGACTTGGAATCTTTGCTACTGAGAAAGTTAAAATTGAAAATTTAAACTGGGATACAAATGGATTAAAGTATTTCATTTCCTGCAAAGTAAATACTGATTTCAACTTACTTGGTACTTGGTGCCATGGAGCCAACTCACCGACCTTTGGGTATATTGGTCAACTTTGGAAATATTTGCAAATGCATAAGACAAAACTTAATAAAAGTATTATTGCAGGTGACTTTAATAGTAATGTGATTTGGGACAGGTGGGACAGATGGTGGAACCATAGTGATGTGGTAAGAGAACTTAAAGAACTAAAAATTGAAAGTCTTTATCATAAACAAAATCAAGGTGAGGAGCCCGGGAAGGAATTACAGCCGACATTTTTTTTACACAGGAATTTAGTTAAGGCTTATCACATTGATTATATTTTCGCTAGTGAAGAGTTTGCAAAATCCCTTAAACAGTTGTCAATTGGACAACATGTTAAATGGATTGAGAAGAGTGACCATATGCCGGTATTTTGTGAGGTTTAATTTCCCTTTCTCAGCATAGCCTCGTTTCGGACTCCGTGATTTAATGATGTAACTTACCGGGCGAAGAATTCGCGGTGAATGGGAAATACACATAAAAAAATAGAGATGAATAATGCAATCGAACCTTCAAAGATATTTACTCCAGTTGATAGCATTGAGTATGCTGCCAATGCGGTAGTTAGTAAAACCATTATAAAAAAATCGACAGGCACTATTACCTTGTTTGCCTTTGACAAAGAGGAAGGACTTTCTGAACATACCGCACCATTTGAGGCGGTATTTCAAATACTGGATGGAGTGGCAGAAATTACGATCGGTGGGTATCCACAGATACTCAAAGCAGGACAGGGTATTATTTTGCCAGCCAACATACCCCATGCCCTCAAGGCAACTGAAAAGTTTAAAATGATGTTGACGATGATAAGAAGTTAACCCTACTTATGGACAATAGGTTTCCTTATTGGAGCATTCCGGTACCTGAACTGTTGAAGAAACTAGATTCAACGGAAAAAGGACTAACTGATGAGGAAGCCCTCCAGCGCATAAGGGAAACTAAAACACCACCACCCCGCAGTCCACTCGTCACAGATTTATTTTTGTTGTTGGGTCAGTTTAAAAGTCCGTTGGTACTGATTCTGATTTTTGCAGTCATACTTGCATCAGCCCTAGGCGAATACACCAATTCATTTATTATTCTTGGTATCATCCTGTTAAGCGGACTATTGGGTTTCTGGCAAGAGCGTAATGCAAGCCGTGCATTGCAACAATTGCGTGCCATGGTACAGGTAAATGCTACTGTGATGCGAGGAGGGAATGTGAAAGATGTATCAGCATCGGAGGTCGTGCCGGGCGACATTGTGCTTCTCAATGCTGGTGATATTATTCCAGGAGATTGCGTCTTGCTGGAATCAAATGACTTACATGCTAACGAGGCGGCACTTACGGGTGAATCGTTTCCTGCCGAAAAAATTCCGGGCGTATTAGTACAAGATACGACATTGAGCAACAGGAAGAATAGCGTGTTCCAGGGAACCAGTGTTGTTAATGGCACCGCGAAAGTGCTGGTGGTGTACACCGGTTCGCATACTGAATTTGGAAAGATATCAGCCGAACTGGGCATGCACCAGCCCGAAACCTCGTTCGAAACAGGCATCAAGAAATTCGGCTATATGATCATGCGGGTTACTGTCGTACTCTCGCTGCTCATCCTGATCATCAATATATTTCTGGGCAAGGCGGTAAGTGATTCTGTCCTTTTTGCATTGGCGCTAGCTGTGGGTATGGCACCTGAACTGTTGCCGGCCATTGTTACGATCACGCTATCGGCTGGAGCAAAACGGATGGCGGAGAAAAAAGTAATCGTCAAGAAATTATCTTCCATACAAAACCTGGGTTCGGTAAATATCTTCTGTTCTGATAAAACCGGAACGCTGACTGAAGGAATTGTAAAAGTGCAAGGCACGGTAGATGGTGAAGGTAATCACTCGGATAGGGTAAAGACATTTGCTTACCTGAATGCCAGGTTCGAAACAGGTTTTACCAATCCACTGGATGAATCTATCCGCAATCTTCCTGATGTGAACATCGAGGGTTACGAAAAGGTAGACGAAGTGCCTTATGATTTTATCCGGAAGCGCCTCAGTATCGCTGTAAGTTTTCAAGACAAGCACTATCTCATTACAAAAGGGGCAGTTAAAAATATTCTGGAAGTGTGTGTATCTGTAGATCTGGCCAATGGTGAAAACGTTCTGATCCACCAGGTAGAAGAGAAAATCAAACACACGCAACAGCAATACAGTGCACAGGGATTTAGAACTCTTGGTATTTGTTATAAAGACATTACGGGTGATCCCATCATTAATAAAGATGATGAAACGGGAATGAGTTTTTTAGGATTCATTGTTTTATCTGATCCGCTTAAAGCAGGTATAAAAGAAACCATTCAAGAATTAAGAGAATCTGGAATTACATTTAAACTGATCACAGGCGACAATCAATTGGTAGCAACCCATGTTTGTGCTCAAATTGGTTTGAATGCGGAAATAATTACTGGCAACGACTTGCGAGCGATGAGCGATGAAGCCCTTGCCATGAAGGTAAAAGAAGTAGACGTGTTTGTTGAAACGGAACCAAATCAGAAAGAACGATTGGTTAGAGCAATGCAAAAAGCCGGCAATGTAGTTGGCTACATTGGTGATGGCATCAACGATGCATCTGCTTTAAAGGCAGCTGACGTAGGTATTTCGGTTGACACAGCCGTGGATGTTGCCAAAGAAACAGCTGATATCGTATTACTGGAGAAAGATCTTGAAGTACTTCACGATGGAATCCTGGAGGGAAGAAAAACATTCATCAACACCTTAAAGTATGTCTTTATTACCACCAGTGCGAATTTCGGGAACATGATCAGCGTGGCGGCTACCTCTTTATTCTTACCCTTTCTGCCGCTGCTACCAAAACAAATTTTGCTCCTCAACCTGCTTAGCGATCTTCCAGCCATGGCCATTTCATCAGATAGCGTAGATGCGGAACAACTTACCAGGCCGCGTAAGTGGGATACAAAACTTATTCAGAAGTTTATGATTGTATTTGGCATTGAGAGTTCGTTGTTCGACTTGCTTACATTTGGTGTTTTGCTTTGGTTTTTTAAGACTAGCCCGGAGCGTTTTCAGACAGGTTGGTTTTTGGAATCAGTAGCTACTGAAATTCTGATTCTACTGGTTATTCGCACACAACGAACATTTTTGAAAAGCAAACCAGGCAAGCATCTGCTTTATGCTGTGCTTTTTGTAGGAACGGTTACCATTATCCTTCCCTATTTGCCCTTTGCAGATTTTCTTGGACTTAGTCCACTGCCCTTGCCAATGGTGGCAGGGATGATTTCTATTGCATTGTTATATGCGTTGGTGGCAGAATTTACCAAGCACTACTTCTTCAAAAGGATAAAATTTTAGTTTGCAAGAGACTAATTGAAATTGATATTCTTAAGTTTGTTAAGATGAATGACAGGGACAGCGTAAACAAAGATTTAATTTTGAGAGAGAAGTTGGCATTACAACGAACTGTACTTGCTAATCAATCAACGTTTCTGGCGTTCTTAAGAACTTCCATGTACTTTCTGATTGCTGGCCTAAGCATAAAGAACGTTCTTCTAATAGAAAATGGATTAATAATCCAGATCGTATTGTTTTCTACATCGTTCATCTTGCTTACCTATGGCATAATCAATTACTTAGTACACAGAAGCAAAATCAATAATAGTGAAGTCCATATCGGCCATTATAGGGATGAGTATGAGAAAAAATAACCCGTATGGTAATGATCAAAAATTCTCACCTCATAGACCACTAGACTTAAAATTCTCTCGAAATCGATTGATAGAGCCAGATAATATTTAATCAGGATCCACTCAACTCGCAAATTACCCGCCTTATCTTTGCAGCTTTCCTGATGACGCGAAACCGATACATACTCCTTATTCTTATTCTCGGGTCGCTCTCTACCATCAGTCCGTTTTCTATTGATATGTACTTGCCGGGGTTTCCGGCCATTGCCTCTGAGTTGGGTGTTAGTATCTCACAAGTGCAGTTATCGCTTACCGCCTATTTGTTAGGGATTGCCGTGGGTCAGCTTTTATACGGACCTATGCTTGATCGCTTTGGCCGAAAGAAGCCCTTATATGTTGGGTTGGTAATTTATATAATCAGTTCTTTCTTGTGTGCCTTGTCCACCTCGCTGGACACTTTGATTGCCATGCGATTCCTTCAGGCGTTAGGGGGTTGTGTAGGCATGGTAGCTGCACAGGCATTTGTGCGCGATCTTTTTCCGATGCGTAAAACCGCGCAGGCATTTTCATCCATCATTTTAGTGATTGCCGTGTCGCCCATGATCGCACCAACAGTGGGCGGGTATATTACGGTCGCCTTCGGCTGGCATGCTGTGTTTATTATACTCGCACTATTAACGCTACTCATTTTATTGGCTACGTATTTCTTATTGCCGGAAGGAAAAAAGGCTGACCCGGAAATTTCATTAAAGCCTGAATCTATTCTGCGTAATTTCATTTTGGTGATGAAGCAACCTCAGTTTAGTATTTATACGTTAACGAGTGGTATCGCAACATCAGCAACATTTGCTTACATCGCGGCATCGGCTGATGTTTTCCTGAATCTATACAAAGCAACAGAACGTGAGTACGGTTGGATCTTTGCCTTTGTGGCCTCGGGATTAATAGGCTCCGCTCAGTTCAATCATTTGTTGTTAAAAAGGTATACCAGTCAGCAGTTGGTAAAGTATGCATTGGCCTACCAAACTGTGATGGGTACGGTGTTAGTGGCTGGTGTCTGGCTCGGTTGGTTTAACATCATCGGCCTTACAGTAATGATATTTATATTTGTACTTGGGCAAGGCCTTATTGGCCCAAATAGTTCGGCCCTGGCCCTCGCACCGTTTTCAAAACATGCAGGGAGCGCATCCTCGCTGTTAGGCAGTTTTCGGATGCTGGTTGGAGGGTTAGTTACCGTATGGGTAAGCACATGGTATAATGGCACTGCTTTACCCATGGTGGTGGTCATGTGGCTGTGCGTAATGAGTGGCATACTCATTCTGGGTTCAGCTAAAGTGACTGTACGCTACCGGGCCCGAAGGCGAATGGTGGAGGATGAACCTTCTGTATTATTGTAGTATTCTTTTAGTAGAATCTAATCTCTTTGTCATCATTCTATCTATAAGTATTTTTGTGGATATTCGCTGAGGTTGATTAGGAAACCGTCAATTGCGTGTTCTTTCAGCGACTGCCTGAATCAGAATTGCAGAGGTTATGAGAAAGAAATATTTGAAATAAATTTATTAGTTATGTCCAATCCTGGCGACCTCAATTGTTATGGAGGTGTACTTCAAATATTGACTAACAATTAAACCTTCGACAAAATGGATGAATTCATTTTAATTTTCAGGCATCAGGACGGCCAAAAACTTGCTTCTCCCGAGCAAATGCAGATCTGGATGAAACAGACTATGGATTGGATTGGCGGTATTGCTGCTCAAAACAAATTCAGTGGTGGTAATGGCTTACCTTTTGACGATGCAAAAGTGGTATGGCCAAATAATGTCGTTACCAACGGACCCTTTGGAGAAATTAAGGAAACTATTGGCGGGTATATTATTGTGAAAGCAAATTCTGTAGAAGAAGCCGTAGAGTTTGCCAAGGGGAGTCCGGTTTTGCAAGGGGATGGGAATAGCGTGGAGGTACGGAAAATTGCGCGC
>ERZ795044.2425-NODE-2425-length-16170-cov-6.088985_pt1 | contig 16170 bp, 2 predicted proteins | sample MGYA00375128_ERZ795044 | MGnify/ENA primary metagenome ERZ795044 (study PRJEB30173, sample SAMN05720213) | anaerobic digester metagenome | isolation source: active sludge of municipal wastewater-treating anaerobic digesters | place: USA | collected 2014-12-22 ... | reverse complement strand
CCCATTTATTCAGAAGCGGATAAGTGATGTAATCCACCGAAGACAATCCCGCGCTGGTGTAAAGCTTAAACTTCTCGATAACTACGGGAACCTGCCGGGAATCCAGATAAAACGCCGTAGCCGCGCCGACAAAGGCCCCCAGGATTCCGTCCACGAGATAGAGGCGCCAGGACTGAATTTTTCCCTGTCCCTTCACCGCATACACGATATCCCGCAGAAGGCTAATGCCGCTGGAAGCGATCAAACCGATCAAAAGACCGAAAGCAATCCGGTCCGGCATCTCTTTCTGAAAAAGTCCGTTCACCACCATGTAGGCAAATCCGAATCCGACAACCGCTCCCCGCGCATAAAGCGCGGCAAAGCGGTAACTGTACCGGGCTCTTTCAAAAAACGGCAGACTGCCGTCGAACGTTTCAATGATTGTTTTGAGAAACGGGAAGATCAACGCTCCCGCGATCATTCCGACCAGGAGCGGCGCGGACGCCATCACAGTCTGGGAAAGCGGCGCGGCAAGCAGCATGTTGAGCGCGTAAAGAATCGCCACAAGAATACCACTGTAGGCCATCCCCTTCCGCATTCCGACCGTTACGTGCTTGGAAATGCTTCCGTCCGAAGGCGCCACTTTATGCCCGCCGTCCAGTAAAAGCCCGGTAATCAAATACACCTCCGCCCATAATCCCCCGAATGACAACCCCGTTGTCAGGATCGAGATCAGCGCCCTCAAAACGACTGGAAGCGGCGCCACCATCATGGATGAGCCGAGATCCGCAATCAGAGGCGACACCACCACCCCGAGCGAGACCCAAAAGATGTAAAGATGGGATTTAGATGTTTTGAGAATCTTCCCCTTGATGGCCATGTTGATGCCGTTGGTCAGGATTTCATTGAATATGAAAACAACCAGAAGCCTGCCCATTATTTTGAGAACGACCGGCCAGGCGGCAAGCAGTCCGAACGTCACGTTGTTGGCGAACTCCTGAAGAAATCCCGCGTTTTCGGACGTCAGGAGCCAGCCGAACAAATAAGGCGTTCCCACGATTAAGGTTCCGGTGATCGATCTCAAGTGCCTGCCGGCCGAAGCCAATGAACTCATGTTGGAGATGTGGTAAATCAGAAAAGCAATCGTCGCCGTCAGATTGCTAATCATCAGGAGCTGGCTCCAGTTGGCGGGCGCCTGCAAAAGCACATGCCGGCTTGAGGACACCGCAAGAAGCCCCGTCAGAAAAACATCCTGAAAAACTTCACCGGCTGTCAGATGCTTCCCGGTCAACCCAAACTTTAAAAGCTCCGCGATTAGCGCTCCCGCCAGTCCGGCTGCCAGAAAACCGAGGCTGAATCCCCCTTCCAGAGGATTCAACGCCCCCATGGAATAAATATGAAAGGCAACCGTCGCGATCATCACCGCCGCAACGCCGTAGAGGAAATCGCGTTTCAGAACCGAAAAACCCGATGGCTGTCCGCATGAACAATCCGCGCACCCGCCGCCGGGAATCTTCGCGCCGTCCCGTTTGCGGCCGAACATCTTACCGGCCAGAGCCGCCATCCAGGCCGCCAAAAGACTCAGCAAAATAATCAAGCCGGTCTCGATCGGCATAAAGTGTTTCTGCAAAATCGTCACCTTGCTGAAATCAAAATCGAAATAAAGCGTCCCGGTGATACACTTGCTCTCATCGACTTCCTCGTCTTCCATCCCCTCGTCTTCCGCGCTCGGCTCCGTCGGGCTGAACCACATGGGATTGTCCCCCAATGATTCGCAAACGGTGGGGCTGACGACAAAAACGACTTCCTTTAAGTTCCCGATCAGGTTCCAATTGATCAATTCCCGGAAAGAATTCCAGCCCGTGTGAAGGCAAAGCGGAATGGTCTGCATGCTCGCATCTCCCTTGACTTCCACCTTCAGGGAAATCTGCCGCAATTGTTCGGCATTCGGCACGTTCACTCCGATCCGGATCGCGTCCACGCTGGACACCCCCAATTCATCCGGAAAACTTTTGGTCCAAACTCCCACCACCGCTCCCGGCGGGACCGAGTAGTCGAACTTCCAGACGTCCTTCCCGGTCGCTTCATCGAATGAGCTGCCCACAAGGCCTTTGGACGGCCCGATATTGAACACCCCTTTTTCGCCGGAATCCAAAAAGCTATAAAGGGGAGGATTTTGATTTTGAACGCGATTGGAGGGCGCGGCGCTTTTCACGAAATCCAGCGCAAATGAAACGGTGCCTTCCGCGGATTCGACCGTCGCCGCAGGACTCAGAACAAAAACGGCCTCCTTCAGTTCGCCGATTTTCTCCCAATCAATCGTTTCCTGAATCGAATTCCATCCGGATCGCAGACAGAGCGGAATAGTCTGAACGTCCTTCGTCCCCCGGACTTCCATGCTGATCGAAATTTGTTTTTCCTGCCCGGGATCAAAAATTCTGAGACCGGCTTTGACGGTATTAACGGCCTCGGCTCCCAATCCGGCGGGAAATTCCTTCATCCAAACGCTGAAAGTCGAATTTTTCGGCAGAGAATAATCGAGCTCCAGCACGTCCTTACCGACGGCTTCGTCATAAGTCGGCGTCAAAGTCCCCGTTGCCGTGCCGGTATTGGAGGTCCCCTGCTCCCGGGCATCCGAAAGGTTGTAGGAAGAGCGGGGCTTGGGCGCCGGAGAAGCCTGTTTTTCTGCGGGAGATTTTTCGGGAACCGCCGGTTTCGCCTCGGGAATCTCCTGAGAAGGCGCCGTTTTCGCCGTCGCTTCCTGATTCAAAAATTCCGCGGCGAATGCCAGCGTCCCTTGAACGGAATCCTGATTTCCCGTCGCACTGACGACGAATGCCAATTCCTTCAAGTCGCCGATTTTCCCCCAATCCACGGTTTCCTGGACGGAGTTCCAACCCGCGCGGAGCTGAAGCGGAATGCTCTGCGTTTCTTTCGTTCCCTTCAGTTCGATGCGAATTGAAATCTGATTCACCTGCCCGGCTTCCGGGATTTTGACCCCGATTTTGACCGTGTTAACGGAATCTTTCCCCAACGCCGACGGAAAATCCTTAACCCAAACACGGGCCGACGCGTTTTTATTCAGGGAATAATCGAGTTCCAGCACGTCTTTTTTCGACGTCTCGTCAAATGTCGGCATGAGCGATCCCTGAGCGGACTCGGAATCGGAAAAACCCCTTTCCCGGGCATCCAAAAGATTAAAAGACGGGTCTTCCGCGTGAAGGGGGACAGAAAAGAAAAGAAACGAAAAAATCGCGAGGAAAATAAATTGCGACCGGAGAAAACGAAAACGCTTAGAAAAAACCTCTTCCAATCTTCTTTTGTTTCTTCCGATTTTTTGAGCAGATGATGCGACGGCGTTTAAATTTAGCAGCATTTGTCCTGTCCTATTTTAAAGTTGGTTAAATACGATTTAAATAATTGCGGTTTTAATTAGGACAAATGGGGGACAAATCTGCCATCGTGCTTCCAACCACAATGCGGAGTATTATATACGGAATATTTCTTCCTGGAAGCTTTTTATTTTTCTTTTTTAAAAACTCTCCCGGTAAAATCTTTCAAGGAAAACCAAAAAGGCCAAAAACAAAAACGCTTCCCTTTCCCTTTTCGCGGCAATAGGTTAGGCTGCCGTTCGGATTTCCTCGCTCGCCATGAACCGGTCGTAGAGGCTTTCCAGGAAGCGGATCAATCCGGATCCGACCATCCAGAACCCGTCTTTTTCAAAAACGCCCACGCGATTCAGGTGTTTTCCCGCGTTTTCGGGATCTTCCATAATCTGCTTGATCAATGTCACAACCTGCCCCACATCCAATCCGCCGGCAATCAGTTCCCGGACTTGAAACCGGATCCTGAATCCATTCCCAGCATCCACGAGCACTTCTTCATTGCCATCGGAAGAAAAAATGACCAGAACGGCGCCGTCCCACAGCTTTAAAAGTTGACGCAGTTGCTTCACGTCAAAGAGGGTATCCGGTATCGCCCTCGATTTAAAATGTCGGGCTTTGAAAAATTTCTCGATCAACCGGGGAACCACCCCTTTATTCCGCAATGAATTCCATACCGCAATCAGTTGTTCGTTTTTCTTCATCGTCCCCGCAAGCCGCTCGGCACTTTTCTCATCCAAAAGGCCGTCCACGTAAACAACAAAAGGCCCGGAGGAATCCGCCTTGTTAATTCCCAAGTACCTCAAAATATAAGGGCTCATCCGGCCGAGATTAAATGCCCGAACGGAAGCACTTGCGGGTTGCTTTTCCATCGAGCCCGATACCATTTCAAAATAATAAAGCGCTGCCATAGCATTGGGGATCCAATAAGTGCCCATTCCGAGGCTCTGCGCGACTTCCGAAACAATTCCGGGTTCGGGACGCCCGTTTTCGCCGGAGTATCTCTCGGCGGCATCTTCCAGAACATTCTCCATTGCCCCGGCGCCCAGACTCGCGGCCGTCTCGATTCCGTCTTCTCCCTTTAAATGGAAGTTCAGCAGAGCGGTCAACCGGTCTCTCGAAACGTCCTGGAAAATCCCCCTTTCCCTCCAATACCCTAAAACCGTCTCGACCCGTTTCAGAAATTCTTCCGTGTTTGCTTCCCCCCCCCGAACGGCCCTGCGGTAGGACGGATAAAGCCAGACCAGCGCGGTCGTCAATTCCGCGGTCAGATTATCAACCCCCAAATGCTCCAGTATTTTCATTCCCCAGTACAACCCGCTTTTTTCCACAATCGGGTAATAGACGTCCCGTAAAATCACGCTCAACCCCAGCGCATATTTCTGCACCGCGTCCAATTTCAGATCCGCATATTCCGCATCGTTCCGTATCGTTTCCTGATGACGGCGGATGGCCTCAAACATCCGCTCAAAATTCTCCGGGGACTCTTCTTTGGCAACCCGGTAAAGTCCCGAAATCATCCACGCCAGGGAGTCATCTTCCTCCAACGGCCCCCCCTCAGTCTCCTTCATCTCCGGCCTCAGACTGGCCATAAACCAGGAAAGGTCCCGGAGACTTTGAACGGGTTTTCGTAACTTCTCGATATGAACCCTCAAATGTCCTCCGACGGAAATATCAAACGGCAGACTCAAATTAATGTCGGCTGGAGAAGAAACCCGTAATTCGAGCCCCCCGGATTCCGTGCCGGCGATTTCATATGAAACTCTTTCGCTAGTCAATTCATCGATGGAAATCTTCTCCAAAACACGGTCCAGCAGAATCGCATATTGGCTCCAGTCCCTGCTGATCCCCATATAATCCGTCGTAAAACGGTCCCGGTATATTTTGTAAATACGCGACAGAAGAAAAAGAAATTTTACGACATTTTCGGGATGCCCCCGCGAAACCATCCCTTTCGCCACGTAAATAAAATTATAAAAAGACATCTCCTCCATAAAAGTCCTGAAATCGGCGTCCGTCTCAAGAAGCTTTTGATAAACTTCGCGCGCCTGGGTTTTCCGGCGGTTCAATTCCTTTTCCCGACTCAAAAGACGCTGCTGTTCCGGCCCCCCCGGCTTTTCCTCACGGTGGGAAAGGCGGTCCGGCTCCGTCAAATCAAGGATTTGCCCTCTCTGCTCGACGAAAAACCCCATAATCCTGAGCCGGGCCCAATCCTGCCGGAGCTTTGCGATATTCTCGGGCTTGCTCAAGAACACCGCGTTTCGGATATGCCGGGGTGACACTTTTCCTTCTCCGTGCGCCGAAACAATCAGGATATGCAAAATCGACATCACCCTCAAAAACATGGCTTTTTCTTCTTCGTCCAGCCCCACAAATAACTGCTCGGGATTCATCTCTCCCCAGTGGAGCACGCCAAAGACCAATTCACGTTCGATAATCGTTTTCAGAATTTTCCGCGTACGGGGAGCCATGTCCATTTTTTCAAAAAGACGGTCGGCCAAACGAGCTCCGACTTCGGGATGGTCCTGCTCGGAGGTAACAACCTTTCCAAAATCATAAAAAACCGCCGCAAGCCGGAGGAGCTGCCTCTCCTCCTCGTTCAGGTTCCGGTAAAGCGTCGCAAAATCCTGCGCCCGGCGCCGGTCCACCGGCAGATAATGCTCCAAAGATTTCGATCGAAGATAGGCCGTCAGAGAATCCACGCCGCGTCCGCCCTCAGTGGCCACGGCTTTCTCTAAAATTTCGAGCCCTTTGAGAATCAAATCCTGATGCTGCTTGAAATTCATGAATTCCCCTTCTCCCGACTGCAAGCGCCATGCCTCCCCCCATTGAACCACTCTTTCCTGCCAACCGAAGAATCCTGCTTCGCTCAAGGTTTCACGGATTTTCGATGCCGAAGGACTCCCTTCCGTAATCCGGCGTCCGAGATCCCGCATTCGATCGCTATCCAACCGATCCATAAATTGTAGGACTCTTGTCTCAAGTCTTCGCTGATCGATTACGGAAGGATTTTTCTGCATATGCGCTCTGAAAAATTCCAATTCCGCATTCCCCCGCAAATGGCCAAGATCCTCAATCGTTTCATGCGCGGCAAGTTCTTCCCGTTCTTGCAGGCGCAAAGCCCACTTCTCTCTTTCACTCTCATAATACTTCCGAACGTTTTGATCCGCCGCAGCGTTTTCTTGCTCTCCCAATATTTTCAAAATTACGGCGACCCGTTCGCGATAACCCGTCAAGGCCTCCTCGGGATCACTCCCCCATGTCATTTCCAGATTCTCTTCGGCCTCTTCCTCGATTTTTCGCCGTTCAAACGTCTTTTGGATATATTGAGGCGCGTTCGGATCAAAAAATAACGCGCTAAATTCCGCCGTTGAAATATCGAAAACAAGATTCTCGCCCCCTTCACCGGTAAAAATATCCGGCCATTGCTTGACCGCTTCTACCATCAAAGGCGCAATACGCCGCTGATAGCGGGTAATCAGCTGATGCTGGCTTTCAAGGGCCGTTCTCTCCTGAGCCGAGAACGAAATCCCATCCCTCATGGAAGAATAAGCCTTGAGAATTTCCAGGATCTCGCTATTTGCCGTACTCTCGGCAATCCAGACGCTCCTTAAATGCTCGAGAAATTCTTCCATCGTTTCGAATGCAAGAAATTCGGGCCTCTCTCGGAAATGCTCCAAAATCAATGCCAGATCTTCATCTTCTTTCTGAATTCTTAGGAAAGCGTCATGAGAAGAAACGGGCCTTTCCTGTCCCTTTTCGTCGGTCTCCCACAAATAATGCCTCACGTATCGCGCAAGATCTTTGGAATCAGGAGACTTGATTTTCAAAATAGCCCCCAGAATTTTCCCGAGATCATCAAAAACGCGAATATCCTCTGTCTCTCCCAGTTTAAAATTCCTGCAATGATTCAGCATTCTTCCGTAAAGTTCGGGATACTGTTCTTCAAGCAATTTCAACGCTTCCGCAACCGATTCCTCCCCTCCCGCGACGACAATTTGCTCCAATCTCTGAATCAGTCCTTCCTCGCGTTCCGCCAGCGCCCGGATCACCATTCTTTCCTTCTGCGCTTCATCCACTAAAACGTTCCTTTTCCAAATCCGTTCATCCCGAGGCGTCAATTCGAGCGCCTGAGTCTGGAAAACCTTGTGATAATCCGGATCGATATAATCCAGACACAAAGTCTCCGTGCTTTGGGTCACCACTTCATGATACGCCCGCGACATATGCATCCAGGCCAGCCCTTTCACAAGATAATCCATCACCTCTTTCACATTTCCGGCGTCAATACGCTGAAGAGGAGAAGCGAATTCCTCCATCTCCGCGAACACTTTTTCGCGTTCTTCAAGGATTGTTTTCAACTGCTCAAAACTCAGCGCCTGAAGAGGACGGATCGTTCCCAAAAGGCTGGTTAAAAACCGTGAATAAATAATCCTTTGCTTAATCTTCAGGTCCGGAACGACGAACGGAACCGGCACGGCCTCTCCTCTCCGGCGAAACAATTCTTCGAGCATTTGGGGAAGTTCCCTGAAAGCCCTCTCATAATAATCCAGTTCGAAATAGCCGTAGGGAGCCTTCGGCCTTCCCCTCCAGCGCCCCTCAAAATCAATCATTGTAATTTTCCCGGATCGATCAAGTTCTCTCCAACGTCGCTCAATATCCCGATGGAGAACCTGTTCGCCGGGAGCAATATGCCGAACCTGGTCGGACGGAAGCCAGATCTTTTTATGTATCGTCTCAATCCGGGTCGGAAGTTCCTTGTCCGTGATATAAATCGTCTTTCCATGCGCGTCGAGAACAGCCATTTTCCCGTCAAAAACTTCAAGCCGGTCGGTCGCATCGCCGGTTTTGACCAAAGCCGGAAAATGCCTCTCGCGCGCGTTAATGCTCGCGTGGCTCAGCGCGTCTCCCGCGTTCGTCACCACGCCGCTGATTCGGTCAAAAACCGCGTTCCATTTATTATCGGTGTTGTTCGTCACGAGAATCACGCCGGACCGGACCTTGCTAAGCGCTTCACCGATAGCACGGCTCAAATCCTGATCACTAACCCCACTAGGCAGCGCAAGGACCTGAAGCGGGCCCCTCACCACCCCCTGGCTACCGGAAATAGCGCCCTCGAACCGGATTTTTTCCGTTCCCGGAGGCACGCCGCTCTCATCCACCACTTCAATCTCGATCACATCCGCCGAGGGATTAAATGTCGTCTCAGGACGCGTCTGCGTCAGAAAAAGATTTCCACTTTTGTCGAACGCGAATTCACAGTCAACGGCAAATCCTCTCTCGTTTGCGGCGTAATTCGCGTAGATTTCGCGCACCGCCCGTCCGACTTCCCTGGCTTCTTCATCGCTCAAAGCCGGTTTTGCTTTTTCCTCCTCCGTCATCGGAACTTTTTTCGTTCCGTCGGGATCCGCGGGAACAAATTTCTCTCCCTTGCTTTTATCCGCGATATTTCTTTCGAAAATATGCTGAGCGTCCGGTGCCACATACCATTCGTCAATCCCCGCATTACCCTGAACCGCTCCTTCACCCAAACCGTGAATGGCGCTGACTTTAATAACGGGGCTGTGAATCGCCGGATCAAAGGAAAACGCCGTCCCCGATGCGCGTGAATCGATGGCTTTCTGAACCACCACCGCCATTTTAGCGTCCAAGTGAGAACGAAAGTCTTCCGAATCCACTCGATTCATGACAAACCCGCTCGCAAAAAGGCTGGCAATAACTTTTTTAATCTCCTCCCTCGCCTTAGGCCAGCTCCGGATATGTCCTTCTGTATGTCCCTGTCCCGCCGCAGCCGTTTTCTTGGAATCCTCAACGGTCGCCGAACTTCTTACATAAACCGCTCCGCCGAGCCTGCGAAATTCTTCCTCAAACTGCCGCTCGAACTTTTCGGGAATTTTCCCCTCTAAAATTGCCTGTTCGATTTGTCCGGCAAGCTCCTCAATTTCCGACCTGCATTCCTTAATGAGAATTTCAATCGAGGCCAGCATCATTTTCTCGGGCGTCCCCAACCTTTCGGCCGCTGTGCCTGTCCCGCCGGCCCCCTCCTGCTCACCGCCTTCAAGAATCGCTTCCTTGACCGCCTTGAAAGAGCGGTATTTTCTCGATAATTCGTCCAAGAGTTTGATTTTTTCGTGAATTGCCGGGTCCCCGAGAACCAATTCATCGTAAAGTCTCGTCGTCACGACAAAACCTTCCGGGACTTTCCAGGTCTTTCCCCGCGAAAGCTGTTGGAGAATCATCAAATTGTAGCCCTTGCCCCCGGCAAGCTGCTTGAGCCTTTCGTGCATTTTCCGGACTTCTTCCTGATCTCTTTTCGTAGCATGCTCATTGACTTCAAGACTCCATTGGGTAATCCTCAACGCCACCGGATCCTTCTCCTCCTCCGCCGGAGGAATTTGTAAAAACCCGTCGATTTCGGCCACTACGGAATCCCGCCCGAAATATTGCGCCGTCAAATCTCCCGCAAACTGCGTCGGATCGTTCCGGAACCCTACCGTTATGTCCCGGAAGCTTTCAAACCGCATCTCATCCGAATCCAGTTTTTTCAGCAGACTTTCATCGACCGCCGATTCCGGGTCAATCGGCGAAATGGCGACATCCGTCCGGAGACGCAATTGTTCTTCTTCTTCGGGAGAAAGACGGCAGACAAACAAAGTCGTCCGCTCCGGGTTTCTCACGGGGTTGAAATAAGGGATGCCGCTTTCTTCCATAATTTGGAGGATCGTCAAATAAAGTTCCATGCAAAAAGCGGGATTATTCTCCTGGACATAAGCTATTAAAGCTCTCTTCACAGGGTCATAATCAAAAAAAAGTTTGCCCTCCCTCGCCCAATTGCTCCTCCGACTCTTTTCGAACGCAATCCTCAATCGTTCGGCTTCTTCATCGGTAAAAGCCTGAAAATCATAGCTTTCCAGATAACCATTGTGGCCATTCACCTCTCCGATTCGCTCAAGCCGGGCTTTATCAATTTGAAGACCTGTTTCGCCGGTAAGCGCCGATACGGCTTTCCCCTGGATCTCATCCGCCGACATTCCGGGAACAACAAATGTAGATGCGGAAACCGTCATTTTGGATTGAAATAACCTCTTGTACGGACCCCTTCTCTGGACAAGAACCTTCCCTTTGCCGCCCAGTAAAAGCACCTGTGCGCTATGAGAGACTTCCCCGTCGTGGAAAAATTGCCCCGGCTTTTTCGCGACCTTTTTCATCAGCTGAAGTGCGAAATAGTTGGCGACATCACCCGGATCCAGTTCGGCAAATTTTCTGCCGAGGACCTTCCCCTCAATTTCCGAGGTCGCGGCCGCCAAAATATCCTTCGCCTCGTCATACCGACCTTCATGCATCAGTTGACGGGCCTCGCCGAGCAATTCCTCTCCGCTCCCGAGACTGCTCGCTTGAATCCGCTCCGCAACCAAATCCCGGAACGCCTGAGAAAATAGTTCTCCCCGGACGACTTTTCGAACCGCCCGTTCCCGGGCTCCCTGAAGTTCCGGATCATCGAAATTCTCCTTCGCTTTGAGCGGATCGAACCGGCTTTTTCCGGCCAGATCAGAATCCCGGACATTTTCTTTCGTGACCGGCAGGCCGGAACGCCGGACTTCTTCTCCCGCATCCCGCGCCGACGGGACTAGCGCAACGCCGGTTCTTTCCATTAGTCCGACAACATTCCATGATTCGGTCTCGAGGATCTTGACTCCAACAGGACGCCCCGCGGAATCTTTCATCACTTTGAAAGGAGGAAGAATTCCCATCTTTTCACGCCCCCGCTGCGCCAAATCCCGAAGTTGTTGTCCGCTCGGATCTTCGAGCGCAGCGGCAATTTCGTCGTCCGAACCGTACAAAGCCTCAAACAGGCTGTCCGTTTTCGCGATTATCGACGCATTGTTCATAAGCGGAGGATCGTTCCCTTCCGGATTATGTAACCTCTCGTCTGCAAGAGGATCATAAAGCCCCTCCGCGATTGTGGCCCGAATCACGTCATCCCGGGGAATTTTCACTTTACCGTCCGCGTCCAATGCAAAACCGCCCCCTGCCCCGGCCGTTCCCGCCAAGCGGACCGATCCTTCGACCAATGCATCAAGCCCCTGCTCCAGCATGTATCCGAATAGCACAAACCAGTCTTCGTCCACCGCCGCCATATTGTCGATATTGTGCATATATTCATAGACCGAATGCCGGTCACGCATCAGCTGATACATCGTTTGTCCCCCATAATCCGCCAAAGGCGTCAAATGCTGGTGATAATACTCGCCGTGCCCTTCGGGAACCGGCTGGAATTCAACGAGAGGCCGGCCTTGATTGCGCTCGGCAAAGTCCAGCGCATATCGGTAATCCTCTTCGGAATCGAATTTGCCGGCATTGGCCCGGACTTCATCGACGCTTGCCGCGATGGGCAGTCCCAGCGGCTGAGGGAAAAACAGAGCGTCTTCTGGATGAACCGGATGATTTTCAAAACCCGGATGATACGCTTCACTATCCAGGAACTTGGGGAAAAACGGTTCCCCGAGCCCCATTTCGGCCAGTTGCCGATTCACCGTGCGGACATTCAGCATCACATATTCAAAAAAATCAAACCATCTCCCGTCGATTTTCGCGGCGGGCAACAGAGCTTTGGCATGCGGCAATCCGGCGGCTCCTTCCTCGGGAGACCCGAATCGCTCCGGCGCCTCCGACTGCGCGAGCGAATAAATTTCGGGCCAGATGTCGCCGATGCCCATTCTCGACATAGCGCCCGCCACGGGAACCGAAACGCCGATTTTCTCGCCCCGCCGTTTGGCTTCGATTAAATAATCGATCGCCAAAGTCAGAAGTGCCCGTCTCCTTTCCGGAGACAAATTCGCAAGGTCGAGCCCGGCATCCGATTTCCGTAGAAACCTTACAAAACTTTCGGTAGGAGTTTTTAGATCGCCCCGCAAATACCGCTGCCCCTGAGCTTCGTATTTTTCGACTTCCCCCGCGGCACGGGTGATTCTCCGGAGCAATTCCGCCGTCCTTTCGTCTCCGAAATACTGGGCGGTCAAATCACCCGCAAACTGGCGGGGATCTTGCCCGAACGCAGCCAAGATCTCGCCCAAGTCATCGAAATTCATCTCGTCCGAATCTGCCGTTTTAAGAAGCCCTTCGTCGGTTTCCGACGAAGGGTCCATTTCTTCTTTTTGCGAAATCCTTTCCCGGATTGCCGCTTCTTCCTCCGGTTTCAACACGCAGACATAAAGAGAAGTTTTTTCGGGGTTATCCACCGGATTGAAATAAGCAATCCCGCTTTCTTTCATGATGCGAGCCGCGATCTCATCCATCCTCCGCTTCAAGGACTCGTCGCTCTTGAGAACGTACACCACCAAGGCCCTTTTCACCGGATCATAGTCCAGGAGGACTCCGTCCGGCATCTGAGGATTTTCACCGGCGATTTTTTCGGCCGCCGCGCGAAGCTTCTCGGCCTCCTCATCGCTGAATGCCTGAAAATCGTAGCTTCTCAAATAGCCCGCATAGCCGTTCACGTCTCCGATACGAACCAGTCGGTTCCGGGTCAGACTCAGGCCTGTCTCTTTTCCCGCAGCCGCGGCCAGTTTCTCCTCAATCCGTTCCCCCTGTTCCTCCGGCGCCACAAACGCGGACGCGGAAACGGTTTTCTTGGACTGGAACAATCTCTTATAAGGACCTCTCTTCTGCGTCAGGACTTTTCCGTCTCTTGTCACAAGCAAAAGCTGGGCGCTGTTCGAAAGAGTTCCGGCATGAAAAAATTGAGCGGGATTCCGGGAAACTTTCTGCATTAATTTCAAAGCGAAATAAGAGGCCAATTCCTGTGCCGACAATTCGGAAAAAGGCCTTCCGAGAACGGAATCCAAAAAAGGGCCGGCTAACGCCGCCAGTTTCGCGTCCGCCTCCGGGTATTTCTGTTCATGCAGGAGAGTGCGAATCTCCCCGAAAGCGGCGGAAAAATCGCCCAAGCTCGCCGCTTCGGCAAGCGGGCCTTCGCGCGAACCCGCAATAGAGGGAATCAACTCAGGAAACGTACTTTCGGCCATTTTGCGAAGTGCTCTATTCCTGAAGCGGATCCCCGGTCTCCCATTCTGCCCCCATATTTCACGAATATCGCCCGTCAATCTGCTGTAGCGCCCCTTCACATAACCTTCTCCCCCGAGAGCCATCTGTCCTCTATCTGAAATCAACTGAGGAAACAGCATGATCTGGGACTCCTCGGCCAGCATCGCCTTCAAATACTGGTCCAGCCCTTCACTCCCTTCGATAGGATTTCCGCCGCGAGGCCTAAAAGAAAGGCAGGAAATACCTTCCTTTAGAAATAAGTCCTGCATCCCTGCCGCGTGAAATCCACCCGTCACGACAATCACCACCCTCTGAGAGGAGGCATCCATCGCACGCAAAACCGAATTGAGAAATTGCGCTTCCCGCCGTCCGGCTGTTTCATAAAATTTTAATGCCGCACGAAAAGGTTTTTCAATGCGGGAAAGGTCCGGCATCCGGACTTCTCCGCCCCCCAAGACTTCCGCCTCATGGACAATCCCGACCGGATGAAATGCGGCAAGATTCCGGCGAACTTCCTGATACTCCGCCCGGGTCAGCTCAAGAAAAAGTAATTTCCGGAACAGCGCCGTTCTCCGCATCAACCCGACAAGCTGCCTGGATCCCCCGGAATCCGCGAGACGGTTCATAATGCGAAGCGCAAGAGAATCGATTTCACGGAATAATTCGGCGGAGTCGAGTTCCGAGCGAAGGATAAGGCCGGAAATATAGCCTGCCAGATTCGGCCGTTTTTTAAATTGAACCCTCCCCGGCATTTCGGCATATAATTTTTCAAAAACAAACCTCGGATTCGCGGGGGCTTCGGTCTCCCGCGCGGTCAAAACATCCCGGATCTCATTCCATAAAACGGGATCAATCTTCCCTTCCAATTCGCCGAGAAAAGACTCCCGCTCGGTTTCGGCCGCCTTGAGATCGGTCGTCCCGTTTATGTCCTGAAGTTTCACAAACCTCAGAAAAGCGGGATATTCCGCCTGAATCCGGGAATCGGAAAAGTCTAAATCGAGAACTTTCCGGGCGGCCTTCCGGACGGACTTTGCGAAACGCAGCAATCCGGACTCGTTTTCCCCGAACTGTTTCCAGGATTTCATAAACCGGCGCAGGTCTTTTGCAAACAAGCGGCCGCCAAGCTTTTCAAATCCGGAATCCAATTCGGAAAGAAATGTTTCGGACCGGGGTTTCTCCGACAAAACTTCCCGGAAAAGCCCGAACGCTTCGCGATAAAGCTCGGAATCTTCAAGCCCCAAGATCTGAACTTCAGGGCCGCTTTTGCCGGAAATATTCCGTTGCAAGTCCAGAAGAAAGCTTTCCGCCCCGTTCAATTCTCCCCGTTCGAGAAGCTTCCGTTCCAGCGTCTTATTCAGATTCCGGTCGGAAAAGAAATCAAGATACTCCGGCCGTAAAAATTCATGAGTCCCCTCGAGAAAAATCTGCCGGATGCCGTACTGTTCCGTAAAATACCGCAGTGCGTTGCCGATATTTTTCTGAACCGGGATATTGCCATGCGCGTCCTGAATATGGATAATCATTCCCCTCTCGGCAGACGCGGTTTTCAAATCTTCCAGCATTCCAATTTCTGAAGGAATCGAAATTTGAAGTTTAGGAGATCTCTCAAAATCAACGGCCGCCTCGGAAGTTAAAGGAATCGGAGATGCAGCGCAGACAGTTTGAAGAGTAAATAATGGAATCAGAAGCGTTGTCAGTATCTTTTTGATATTCATCGCTTGAGCTTCTTTTCTGAAAGACTTAGTTATTTTAGTAAATTTAATAACTATAATAAGTATACACTTTAACTGCAATAATATCAATTGGATATGCAATTAACGTATCGCGTGGATAGGCTTTGACTTACGCGTATTTCCATTCAGCCGGTTCTTCAACGAAGTTTTCAAACAATAAAAGTAGTAATTGGGCAGACTTTGGCTATAGTATTACCCTGTTTGCTGGATCTTTTAACCAGTTCCAAAGGAGAAACGATGAAAAGCTCAGTCAAGAAATCAGCCATACTGTTGGGTATCGTTCTTGCATTCTTCCTTGCCGCCGTCGGTTCGATTCAAGCCGCCGAACAGGCAACCGGACCGGCCGTCCAATCGACGCTGGATAATCTAATGGCGGCATATAACGGCGAGAATAACGCCCATGCCCGGTACCTCGAATTCGCGAAGAAAGCCGACGAAGAGGGCTACGGATCGGTAGCAAGCCTTTTCAGGGCCGCCGCCAGAGCGGAGCAAGTGCATTTTGAACATCACGCCAAAGCTATTGAAAATCTCGGCGGGACTCCGAAAGCCACGATCGAAACCCCGGTCGTCAAAACAACCCGGGAAAATCTGGAAGCCGCGATCAAAGGCGAAACTTACGAAAGCCGGGAAATGTATCCCGCGTTCCTCGCCCAGGCGGGAAAAGAAAAAAACGAGGAGGCCGTCGAGTCATTCGAGCACGCGCTGGCCGCCGAAACGGTACATGCAAAACTGTACAAAGAAGCGCTTGATAATCTGGAGACGGAAAAAGGCGCGAAAAAAGATTTCTACGTCTGCCCCGTCTGCGGAAATGTCGTAAGCCCGATTCCGGGCCCGCAATGCCCAATTTGCGGAGAACCTACCGAGAAGTTTATGCCCGTAAGTTAAGCGTTACGCGGAATATCGATTCTTGATTTAGAAATAAAAAAGGCCGGAGAAAATCCGGCCTTTTTTATTTTACGCAACCGGGCAATCCTTCCGGTCCGGTCAAACGGAATTTTGTCAGCCCTTCACTTTCGGTTTCATAAAAAACG
>ERZ795044.2423-NODE-2423-length-16178-cov-6.615642_pt1 | contig 16178 bp, 13 predicted proteins | sample MGYA00375128_ERZ795044 | MGnify/ENA primary metagenome ERZ795044 (study PRJEB30173, sample SAMN05720213) | anaerobic digester metagenome | isolation source: active sludge of municipal wastewater-treating anaerobic digesters | place: USA | collected 2014-12-22 ... | reverse complement strand
TAATAAAGGCCCTCCTCATACTGATCAAAACCAACCGCAATATTGCGTATCCACGACATTGAGCCACCGAGATAGATATTGGTAGCATACATATTACTAAAGACATTAAAATTTTGTGTCTGCCCGTTACCATCTACATAGGTTTCCGGTAGCCCAATTCCTTCGCTATTCACAAGATCAGCGTTTGATAAACCCTGACTGTCAAGTACCCGATTCAAATCAGTAGTACTATTCCATACAATACCACCCACTCTCAACCCATAAATTTTTCTAAGCTTGCTGGGGATTTCTGCGTAAAGCGGAACCGTTGCAGCCCACCGATTTCGCGAGGTATTCTTCTTATGTAAGAAGATTTTTGTTTTTGAACTCACATCAAAATCTTTGATGTGGTAGGTTCCTCCGATTTCATAGTAGTTATAAATTTCTGGAGTATTGGAAACCGAACTATTGTTCAATGCAAGCTCACGATTAAAATCATAAAACTTACTACTGTAGCTTTTTCTGAAGTGAGCCTTAATATCAAACTTGTTCTTATGGTAATAATGAGCCTCTGCTCCATATCCTGCATTAACATTCGTAGCGAACAATTCGCCATAAAAAGGTTGAAACCCAATAAACAATTTATTGATGGCATAAGGCTCATCATACAGTTCATCAAAAACTACGGCTGTCTTTTCTTCCTGTGCCTGTGCGGTAGCCAAATCGTAGCTGAGAAGAAGGAGAATAGTAAACCCTAAACCAAACCGGATCGCTTTCATAGATAAGATAATCCTTAAAAATAGTAAAAAGAAGTTGATACAAGGATACTGAAAGGTAGCAAAAGCGGTTCTTTTAAGACGTTCCGTGTAAGTATTTTCAATGATTTCGCCAGAAAAGGCGACTACTTTTCTGTAATCATAAGCCGGCCACCCTGAAATGAAACGAATGGAACCCGACCATTATCATGTGTGGATTGCAATTCGTAACCAGATGTTAGCGAACCAGGTGTATAGGTCTCTAACGGCATAGTTTGAAGGAAATTAGTACCATACTTCGCTAAAATCTGCCCCATCACCATGACAAATTCATAACCGATAAAAGAATACTCTACGGGCAAGGTTCCATGCTTTAAAAGATACTTCCTCCTAAAATCGATGAATGCCGGGCTGCTAACGGATCGATAATTTGGTGCTGCAAGAGTTACCTGTGTACGTTCAAATTTTGAGAAGTCTACCGAAGTATCGGATAACCAATTTTCCTGCCCAACTACGATTATTGAATCTCTTCGGGTTTCTACACTGTTAATCACTTTTGAATAGATAAGCTCACTATCAGAGGCCACGAAAATACTTCCGATACTATCTTTTTTTAATTTAAACTGGAGTGGGTTTTTCCACTCATCATACTCAGTAGCAGAAGCCAGCGTTGACAGTATACTTCCAGAATTTTCCTTTCGAACTTCTTCTGCATACACCACTTTTACCCCAAGCTCGAGGGCTCGTTTAATAAAATTGAAAGCCATCACAGAATCTTTAACACTCTCACCGTAATACACCATGCAATTCTTGCGATTTACATGGCTCGCTACCCATTCGGCAGACCGCGCCCCAATTGTTTCATGACTGGGTTGATAAAGAAAAGCAAACGGGTTTTTTCCGACCAGGTCAGAATTATTAGAAATTGGATTTACCGTTAAGCTAATTTGGTTGGACAGTGTAAACTCCTGAACCGGCAACGACTCTTCCTGAAAAAGTGGTCCAACAATCAGATCGGCAGTCTTCAACTCTTCCAAGCCAATAATTTTCTTTGTCAACGCTACACTACGCTCATTATCATAAGCCAACAAATCAAGTTTAATTCCATTCTTAGAAAGTGAATCGGCTGCCAACTTCATTCCATCATAGAGATCAAGCACAAACTGATTTCTCTTCTTTACCGGAGAGGGGTCAAGGCTGGCAACCAGAAAAGGCATTATTAAAGCAATCCGATATGAATCTTTGAGTATTGGCTTAGGTACTTCGTTAGTAATCAGTTGCTCTCTGGACAAATTAAACTTTAAGAGGAGAGAATCTATCAGGGAAGTTTCCTGCAAATGTGCAGGTTGTTTACCCAACACTATCACCAGTGCTCTTGCCGCTTCTGTATCCGTTGGATAATCTTCTAAAATCATTTTCAGGGTTTCCGGATCATCTATTTTTGAAAAGTAGACTCTTTTAAAATCATTTAACCCATTCTGAAAAGATTGATCTCCGATTTGACTGGCTATCAAGAGTGCCTGAAAGTATTCTCCGAGGTCGAAGTAAATTTTACATAACCAGTAATTAACTTCATTCATTTGATCCCAATTGGGATACAGCTTTTTGATTTGTAAAAGCATGTCTTTGGCGACCGAGGCATAGCCTAACCTTTGAGCCGATAAGGCATAATAAAAAGAGGCATATTCCGGAAAAGGGTTTTCCTGATCGTATACCGTCAATGGCTTAAACGAATCCATGGCTTCACTATACCGGGCTCCATCAAAATGATCCTTAGCCTGCCGGTACTGTCTTTTGAAATCCTGAGCTTGTGCCAGAGAAAAGCCAAGAATTAAGAAACATAAAAGAAGGTAAGACTTTTTCATTTTGATTGTTGAAATCATAGGCAAGTGAAAGCCAATATAGTTAATCAAAAATTAAGCCGCTATTCCCATTCGATGGTGGCGGGAGGTTTAGAGCTTATATCATAAACAACCCGATTAACGCCCTTCACTTTATTGATGATATCCGAAGAGACTTCGCTCAGGAAATCATGTGGTAGATGAGCCCAATCTGCTGTCATGCCATCTACACTTACCACCGCTCGCAAGGCAGCTACCTTTTCGTAAGTTCGTTCGTCCCCCATTACTCCCACAGTATATACCGGTAACAAAACGGCCCCAGCCTGCCATACCTTCTCATACAATCCGTGTGACCTTAATCCAGAAATAAATATTGCATCCACTTCCTGAAGTATTCTAACATTCTCAGCGTTGATCTCACCTAAAATACGAATCCCTAAGCCTGGTCCGGGAAATGGGTGTCTTCCCAAGATCAATGGATCAATTCCGAGGGTCTTACCAACTAAACGAACTTCGTCTTTAAATAATGTATTCAAAGGCTCCACAACCTTCATTTTCATTTTATCCGGTAAACCACCCACATTATGGTGCGATTTGATGGTTGCTGACGGCCCTTTCACAGAAACTGATTCAATTACATCCGGATAAATTGTGCCCTGACCCAGCCATTTGACATCTTCAATACGATGAGCCTCTACATCAAAGACCTCGATAAAGGTTCGGCCGATAGCCTTTCGTTTTGCTTCAGGCTCGGAAAGTTTATTTAAAGCCGTATAAAATTTATCTTTAGCATCGACTCCTTTTATGTTCAACCCCATTCCCTGATAAGAATGCAGAACTTGCTCGAATTCATCTTTGCGGAGTAACCCGTTATCAACGAAAATGCAATAGAGATTTTTTCCAATAGCTCTGTGAACAAGCATGGCCGCAACGGTTGAATCAACTCCACCCGAAAGTGCCATCACAACTTTATCGGAGCCTAGTTTCTTTTTTAATTCGGCAACTGTCGTTTCAACAAACTGATCTGGTGTCCAATCCTGTGCACAGCCGCAAATATGTACAACAAAATTCCGGAGTAGATTTTTTCCCTCCAGGGTATGAGTTACTTCCGGATGAAACTGAATGCCGTACAATTTTTCGCCCTTCAGATGAAAGGCGGCTACTTTAACAGATGGTGTGCTGGCAATGATTTCAAACGTATCAGGAATGGAAGCAATCGTATCTGCATGCGACATCCAAACCTGGGAATCAAGTGAGATCTCTTTTAATAATTCATTGTGATGGTCTACTGTGGTTAGTCTTGCACGACCATATTCCCTCATGTGTGAAGGCATTACCGTACCTCCGCTTTTGTGAGCGATCAACTGGGCTCCGTAGCATACTCCCAAAACCGGCAGCTTTCCAAACTGGGCTAAGTCCACATCTGGTGAATTCTGATCGCGTACTGAACAAGGACTGCCGGAAAGAATAACACCCTTGACGGATGATGTAATGGCAGGAATATGATTATAAGGGTGTATTTCGCAATACACATTTAACTCGCGAACCCTACGGGCGATCAGTTGAGTGTATTGAGATCCAAAATCGAGGATTAGAATTTGTTCTGCCATGCCTGTATGCCATAGTGCGGCATTTCCGGCACGCAGGCATGCGCAAAAATAATGCGATCCGGCCACAGAACAAGGAAAAAGAATTGGATTATAGATTCGTGAGTAGCTGGAAGGCTACTTCTCAATTCCGTAACAATATTGCTTCAGATAATCAGCAGCATCATCCTGTCCGGCCATAAAGGCTTTTGATAAGCAGCTGCATCCTTCTGCCTCCTTTTTAAGTTCAACCAAAGCAACGCCTTTATAAAATAGTGCAGTTACGTTATCCGGATCTAGTTTAAGGGCAACATTCAGGTACTTTAAGGCCATCTCATAATTTTCTTGCTCTAAAGAAAAAGATCCCCCATATAAATAAGCAGGGCCAAAAGTTGCATCCAGTTCAATCGACTTATTGATGGCCATCATGGCACTATCTGGATTGTCCAGCGAATAGTATGCAAACGCCAAATTCATTTCCACTTCAGGATCGTCCTGAAATTGCTTGACAATCACCAGATCATCCTTAGCCAGCTTATATTCACCTTTCTCCATCAGCAAACTGGCTCGCCACTTCATAATCTGAGGGTCCCCACCACTCAACTCAAGGGCGGCCTCAACATCTGTCAATTGATTGTCAACATCGCCAGACTCGCGATAAGCAAGAGCACGCAGAACATGAGCCTGATAGTTTTCTGGAAACTCAGGAATGAAGCGATCCATATCCTTAATGGCTTTTTGGAAATCGCTATCACTATAATAAGCAACTGCTCTTTTATATAAAGAGCGATAGGAAGTCTTGTCCTTAAGTTTGGATGCATAAATTACCTTGGTGTAGAGTTTCGCAGCTTCTTTGAATTTCTGCTGGCTCATCAATGTATCTGCTTCCGTTTCCCACGCAGTCCATTTCGGATTTTGTGAGAACCCTGCAATTGTGATGGCACTTAGGAAAAATATCAGAAGTACTCTATGCATTTACACCAGCACGGTTACGATCGCGCTTGCGATCATTCTCATTCAGGTAAATCTTACGCAAACGTATTGATTTAGGTGTTACCTCTACATATTCGTCAGCCTGGATATACTCCAAGGCCTCTTCCAATGTATGCTTGAGAGGAGGTGCAATCTTCATTTTTTCGTCCGAACCAGAAGCACGCATGTTGGTAAGTTTCTTTGTCTTGGTAACGTTAATCACCAAATCTCCGCCCCGGCTATGTTCTCCGATCACTTGTCCTTCGTACACGGGTTCGCCAGGATTAATGAAAAACTTGCCGCGGTCTTGCAGATTATGCAAGCTATAAGGAATCGCTTCCCCTTGCTCCATGACGATAAGTGATCCGTTAATACGACCTGGAATTTCTCCTTTATAAGGTTGATATTCTTTAAATCGGTGAGTTACTACGGCTTCACCGGCAGTTACGTTGAGCAGATAATTTCTCAAACCCATAATTCCTCTTGACGGAATCAGGAACTTCAAAATCATTCGGTCTGCTTTGGGTTCCATATTCAACATTTCACCCTTACGTTGGGTAACTGTCTCAATGGCTTTACCAGCAACTGTTTCTGGCAAGTCGATTGTCAATTCTTCAACTGGTTCACACTTCACACCATCAATCTCGCGGAAGATTACCTGCGGCTGACCAATTTGAAGTTCGTACCCTTCTCTGCGCATGGTTTCAATTAATACTGATAAGTGAAGCACTCCGCGGCCAAACACCATAAAACTATCTGCCGAACCGGTTTCACCAAGACGTAATGCAAGATTCTTCTCTAGCTCTTTTTCAAGACGATCTTTAATGTGACGCGAGGTAACAAACTTTCCTTCTTTGGCATAGAAAGGAGAATTGTTAATCGTAAAAAGCATACTCATCGTAGGCTCATCAATCGCGATTGATTTTAAAGCCTCAGGCTTATCAACATCCGAAACAGTGTCTCCGATTTCAAAACCTTCCAACCCCACCAGGGCACAAATTTCTCCGGCCTTTACTTCATCCTTCTTTATTTTATTGAAGCCTTCAAATACATATACTTCTTTGATACGCGTCTTTACAATCGCCCCTGTTTCTCGCTTCACTAATGCAATCTGTTGTCCTGCCTTTACGCTGCCACGTTGAATACGTCCAATAGCAATCCGGCCAACGAAAGAAGAATATTCCAATGATGTGATCAGTAATTGTGTAGTCCCTTCATCAATTTTAGGAGCAGGAATATGTTCAATAATTCCTTCAATCAGTGCTGTGATATCGGTCGTAGGGGTCTTCCAATCCTTACTCATCCAGCCTTGTTTAGCGGAACCGTAAAAGGTAGGAAAGTTCAATTGATCTTCGGTGGCATCCAATGAATACATGAGATCAAATACACCTTCGTGTACTTCATCCGGAGTACAGTTCTTTTTATCCACTTTATTGATCACCACAATAGGCTTTAAACCCAATTGAAGGGCCTTCTGCAAAACGAATCGGGTTTGTGGCATAGGGCCCTCGAAAGCATCTACAAGCAAAAGACAGCCATCAGCCATATTCAAAACACGCTCTACTTCGCCACCAAAGTCACTGTGGCCGGGGGTGTCAATTACGTTGATCTTATAGTCTTTGTATCGTACGGATACGTTTTTTGCCAAAATAGTGATCCCTCGCTCACGCTCCAGGTCGTTGCTATCCATAATGAGCTCTCCTGGGTGTTCATGGTCTTTAAAAACATGGCCTGCATGCAATAATTTATCTACCAACGTGGTTTTTCCATGGTCAACGTGCGCGATAATCGCAATATTCCTGATCTTACTTACTTCCATAATCTTGGTTTCTGCTGCTATTTTAAACTTTGAGGGCGCAAAGATAGCGCTATTTTGTGGATTTAGTGGCGTAAGGATTTGATTTCTGCTTTACCCTAATTAAACACAAATCTAGAACGATTGTGATGAGCCTATTTGCCAAGTTGTTTTTCAAAAAACGAATGCAGGGCTTCCATTATTGAGTCTGGATCAGCGAAGTATTGAACTGCTGCATGCTGTAAGTTGAAATTCTCAATAATCTTGTAATAGGTTTCTTCATTGACCTCATAGTCATTCATCAAGATCGCCTTCACATCAGGATCTGTAATCACCTGACGGAAGGTTTGGGTCCGGTTATTCTCCTCCACCACACGAAACAGTTTTCTTTTTTCTCGTTCCAGTTTGCTTAGGTAAGAGATTGGGGAAATAAATCCATCCAACGAACTCATGGTGCGAGGTGTTACTTTCGTTCTGTCGTTAATTTGGTTGGGATAAAGCCGCGTTGCCTTGATCGTTATTTCATTTAACATCAAGGTATTCTCAACCAACAATATGAATAAGGCATCTTCTTCAAAAAGAAGAGGAAGTTCCAATAACTTATAACCCACTACTGAGAACAGAAGTGTATCGGTAGGCTTTGCTGAGATCAGGAAACTTCCCAATGGATTGGTGGTTGTACCGCGGCCGGTTTGTTTAACTGAAATATGTACATCCGGAAGATTCGTGAGTTTGGCAGAATCCACAACAATACCGCGGTAGATCTGTTGCCCAAACAGAAAATTTGAAGCTATTAAAAAAAATGATCCTAGAAAGAAAAGTCTGAGCAAGGGTTTGTATTTGATATCAGATGACTCTACTCCATAAAAAGTTGTGTGTAAGAAAATTTATCGACTAAATCTCAGATATGTACCCATCGGTAAATCGCGACCTGTCTTTGATTTCAGGAAAAACTCACCGCAGTCAGGAGAATCAATGTTAAAGTGCGTTTTAACTACATTCAACCCCACCATGGGAGACAACCCCACTGCGTACATGGAAAGAATGAAGAAAGAAGGTGTAGGCTCTAACAGCTCACTAGCGAGGTGAATCAACTCATTCAGCTTCTCCTGCAAGGTCCACTTCTCCCCTTCGGGTCCGCGGCCATAAGGTGGCGGGTCCATAATAATACCGTTGTATTTATTTCCACGCTTCACTTCACGCTTTACAAACTTCAACGCATCTTCATAAACCCATCGAATGTCGCTGAGTTGATTCAATTGCATATTCTGATTTGCCCAGTTCAAGCCAGGTCGGGAAGCATCCACATGAGTAACATCCGCACCTGCTGCACGAGCGACAACTGAAGCCGCTCCTGTATATGCAAATAAATTTAACACACGGGGTTTTGTAACTTTCCAGGAAGAGATTGTATCAAAAATAAAATTCCAGTTTGAGCCCTGTTCAGGAAAAACACCGACATGACCAAACCCCGTAAGGGCCAAACGCAATGTTAGGTTCAATGATTGATATTGGTACTCTACCTGCCAGCTATCTTGCATGGGCTTAAGTTTATTCCACCCCCCTTTCACTTCCTCGCCATATCGAAAATTGTCTTTCTGCTCCCGCGTAAAATGGGCATGTGCCTGTTTATTCCATTCCACTTCTGAAAGCACTGGCTCCCAAATAGCCTGGGGTTCTGGTCGAATGAGAATTACTTTTCCAAAGCGCTCCAGTTTTTCAAAACTCCCGCTGTCGAGCAATTCGTAATCTTTCCAGGATGAAGGATGTATAAGATTCAAAATCTAGATTTAAAGATTCAAAAATAGGAAATAACAAGATGCCAATCCTTTGATCTTGAATTTTGAATCTTGAATTTTGAAACGGCTATGCATTTTCTGATCACCAGCGCTCAAAATCCAAAAATCAAAAGTCTGCTTTCGCTTGAGAAATCTCGTGAACGCAGGAAACAGCAACTCTTCATGATTGAAGGTGCTAAAGAAGTACGAATGGCACTGGAAGCAGGCTACAAAATCGGAAATATCTTTTTTTGTGATGAGATCGTTGACAAGAATGATTCTGCAGATCTTCTACGTGAAGACAAATTACTTGTACCGGTTTCAAAAGAAGTCTTCGACAAAATCGCTATCCGCGAAAGCACCGGTGGCATTCTGGCTGTGGCTGAACAGAAGGCTCATCGGTTGGAAGATATCCGATTAAGCAAGAACCCACTCATCCTGATTTTAGAAGCCGTTGAAAAACCAGGCAACCTGGGTGCCATACTAAGAACTGCCGATGCCGCAGGGGTCGATGCCGTAATTATATGTGATCCACAAACCGATTTCTATAATCCCAACGTGATCCGCTCTAGCGTAGGGTGTGTATTTACCAAGCAGATTGCATCTGCAACCTCCGAAGAAACTATTACATGGTTGAAGCAGAATGGCATCAATGTTTTCTGCACTTATCTTAAAGCTTCAAGGCCCTATCATGAAACCGATTTTACTAAACCTGCAGCGATTGTGATGGGCACCGAAGCCACCGGACTTTCTGAGATCTGGGTGAAGAATTCTTCAGCTAACATCATCATTCCCATGCAGGGCAAAATTGACTCGATGAATGTATCCAACGCAGCCGCTGTAGTGGTATTTGAAGCAATGAGGCAGCGCGGCTTTCAAAAGCAGGTCTGAATAAAGTAAGCCGAACACAGGTTTCTACAACTCAATACATCTTTTAGGCGGTTCATTTCATAAGGGTTGCCCAGGGGGCATCCTTACCCCACCTTTGTTGCGTTATCTGGGTAAAAATCTAATAGTTTATGAAGTTCTCCGTACTAATTTTTGCTTTTCTGATCTCTGCTTCAGGCTATAGCCAGTCAGAATCAACCCGGGTTTATGCCTCTGGCAAAGACTCAAAAATGACTTATAAAAATTCTGACGGCTTTAACTCCTTTAATATTGAAGTACGAGGAACCATCGAAGTAACCGATGACGACCGGGACATTAAAAGCATGTCGCCCGATGGCTACCTGGAAATAACCAAAACAACTTTTGGCAGCAAACGCACAATCAAAATCAGCGCTCAAGGCAGCACAATAAAACGCGAATACTTTGAAGGAAGAACAGCGGTAAACTATGAGCCTGAAGGTCGCAAATGGCTTTCCGAAATTTTACCGGAAGTGGTAAGAACCACCACAGTGGCTGCCGAGAGTCGTGTAAATCGCTTTTACAGAAAAGGTGGTGTGGCTGGAGTTCTGAACGAAATCGATATTCTGGATGGAGATTACATGAAGGCTCACTATGCTAATCTGCTAATGAAGTTACCTGTTCAGGTTAAAGACTATGCAATGATAGTGTCCAAAGTCTCGACCGAACTTGACTCTGATCATTATCTCACTGAGTTCCTGGATAATAATTTATCCAAATTCATGCAAAGCAAAGAAGCTATTGAGGCAGTATTCGTAGCCACCAATAAAATGGAATCCGATCATTATAAAACCCAGGTGATCAAAGAGGCTTTGCGGGTTCAGCCTGCATCAATAGAAAGCGTAAAAGTAATTATGGCCTCCGTATCTCGAATGGAATCAGATCATTATAAAACAGAAGTACTCACTTCCCTTATGCGTCAACCCAACCTGACAGATGCTGTAATTGCTGAAATGATTAACACTTCTAAAACCATTGAATCGGATCACTACCGAACCATTGTATTAACCAAAGCTTTGGAAAGAAATCTGTCGACCGCTTCGTACCAATTAGTAGTTGAATCGGTGAAAGGCATTGAATCTGATCATTATATCACGCAAGTAATTAAAAGCATGCTTGATAAGCCTATCGATAGCCAGGTGCTTACAAGTTTGCTAAATATTACCTCCTCAATTGAATCGGATCACTATCGCACGGAAGTGCTTACCACCTTATTGAAAAAACAAGATTTAAAGGAGGAGAATTTTAAACAACTGGTTGAGTACTGCAATACGATGGACAGCGATCATTACAAATCTCAAACCTTGCAAACAGCACTATCCGCACCTCAAATGACAGATGGAAAATTAATTGCTGTGCTCAATGCCGCTGCTCAAATCGACTCCGATCATTATATAACCGAAGTGTTGGTAGACGCTGCTCCAGCCGTGAAATCGGCCAGCGCAAGTGTTAAGGATGCCTATCGTGCAGCTGCTCGTAGGATTGACTCAGAGACTTATTACGGACGTGCTCTACGCGCTATTGAAAATTAACTGAACGAAAATTTACTACCTGAAAATTCTCAAAATTTTGAGTAGTTTGAGGGTATTATGGTCACCTTCTCAAACACACTTCAAAATCACAACATGAAGAAATATGGTTTGCTGGCCTTGATTTGCACAACACTTGGTCTCCTTTTCTTCATTTATATTTTTTATAGCAATCATGGCCGGTTTCCTTCTTTATATCTAGAAGCCGATGAATATTTGATTTGTACGGTAATTACAAACCTGGCGGGTTTTATCGCCTGGCAAGTAGACAAAATTCTGGATCGCTGGATTCACTGGCGAAGTCATTTCCTGGCTCGCTTTATTTCTGGTTTTATCCTTAACGGGATTTTGGTACTCGTCTTCGCTATTACGGCAAGTCTGATATTACTCGAATCGCGAACGGAAGACATGATTAAACTCGGCATTCAGCTTGCCATCTCCTTGTTTATCTATGAAATTTTTTATGGGTTGTTCTACTCGTATCAGTATTACGCTAAAACTCAGGTAGAGCAAATGCGATTGGATCGTTTACAACTCGAACTGCAGTTTGAGTCGCTGAAGAACCAAATCAGTCCGCATTACTTATTCAACTGCCTCAACACAGTTTCTTCGTTGCTGTTTAAAGACACCTCGATGGCCGAACAATTCATTCGAAGAATGGCCGATACCTTTCGATATGTAATCGATAATCAAAAACAAAAATTAGTGACCGTGCGCGAAGAGATTGAGTTTGTAAAAGCCTACTATTATCTATTGCAAGTACGGTATGAGCAACATCTAACCCTTGAGATTAACCTGCCTAAGAATTTATTCAACACATACATTCCACCTATGACATTGCAACTATTGGTGGAAAATGCGGTGAAGCACAATAAAATCTCTAAAGAGTATCCATTATTGATTTATGTTTCGGCCCAGGATAATACCCGGATACTTGTTAGTAATTCCAAGACAGTTCAGGAGAAAGGAGAAAGCTTTCAAATCGGGCTAAACAATATCACCAGCAGGTACGAGTTTTTCTCAACCGAGAAAGTGATTATCAAAAATGAATCGCGCTTTACGGTTACCCTACCCGTGATTAAGAACAATATCAAAGAAGAACATACACCAAGTGCTGCGTTGCAATATTCATGAACCGTTTATTTATCCATCAGCCGCTCTTTAGAATTCTCTCAGCCCCTGTGCTGGGCTTGATGGTGTACTTGCTCATTTTACTTATTAATAACGACTTCACAGAACTCAAAAATATTTTCAGCAGCGCTGAAATCTACGTCTGCATTGGATTAGCCTATCTGTCATTAGAATCAATGCGACTAACTTTATCAATTTCTGAAAAGTGGTTGGCGCGGCAAATCCTGAGGCGAAGAGTACTGGTGCAAATCTTTGGAACACTATTAATTTCTTTATTGCTGATTGCGATCGCTATCTGGGCATACTACAAATGGGTAATTGGTTTTACCATTAATATGGGTGAGCTGACTTTATTCATTTCCATTTATGGGGTGATTGGAGTCCTTTACAATGTTTTATTCTTTAGCAATTTTTACCTGAATCGGGAAAATACTATACTTCTTCAACAGGAGAAAAAATTAAGAGAAAAGCTGGAAGCCGATTTTGTTTCCTTTAAGAATGAAATCAATCCTGATCTACTGTACGAAAGTCTGGAAAACCTCATTCTCACGTTGCAGCACAATGTTGACCAGGCTGAAGAGCAAATTGATTATCTGGCTGGCATCTATCGATACAGTCTGATTAACCGGCATAAAGAACTCATTAGCCTTGAAGAAGAATTAAATGCAGCCGACCACCTGATTAAACTTCTGAATTACAAATATCAGAATCAACTTAACCTCTTGAATTCAGTACGCGACACAACTAAAATTCATTTGATTCCCGGATCAATTCTGGTAACTGTAGATGCCATTGTGCGAAACACGCTGATCTCGAAACAATCACCACTTGTGATCCGGCTTTACCTGGAGGAAGGAGATGAGTACCTGGTACTTCAGCATACCATCAACGACCGGCTTTTGCTTCATCAGGAAAGCTTGAATGCCTTTGCCCGATTGCAGCGCTCGTATTCATTCTTTAGTGAAAACCCTTTTGTTCAGGTAAAAGCCGGAAAAGAAAATTATATTAAATTTCCACTCGTGCAAGTAACAGCTGATGAACCCCTGACTCATGAGTAACCTGATCCTGAAAGTTCTGATTGTAGAAGATGAAACTCCGGCAGCCGAAAAACTGGAACGATATTTACAACGCTACAGCGAAGGGATTGAAGTAAAGGGGAAAGCTGAATCGATCGAAGAAGCGGTAAACTGGCTGGAAGTAAATCAATCAACCATCGATCTCATCTTCATGGATATTCAGTTAAAGGACGGAGTTAGCTTTGACATCTTCAAAGAAGTCAAAGTGCAGAAGCCAGTCATCTTCATCACTGCCTATAATGAATTTGCCCTCGAAGCATTTAAAATGAATGGTATTGATTACCTGCTCAAGCCGATCACATTTACCGATCTATCCAACAGTCTAAAGAAAGTTGAATCGCTGGGCAGCCAACTTCGGTGGAGTGAGGATCGCAATGAAACACTTGTCAAGACTTTTGATTCATCGCAGCAAAAGTCGTATAAGAATAGATTCATGGTAAAACTGGGTGATCACATAAAATCCATTACCTCTGATCAGATCAGTTTGTTTTTTGCCGATGGACGGGATGTTTACCTGATCACTAGCCAACTACGGAAGTTTATTATCGATTACACATTGGAAAGTCTGGAAGAAATTCTGGACCCAAAGATTTTTCACCGGGTAAACCGGAGCTACATTGTAAACATTAGTGCCATTCAGGACGTAATTGTTTATTCAAACAGTCGACTTAAAATCACTTCAAACATAAAATGGGATCCTGAAATTATTGTCAGCCGCGAAAAAGTAAGCGAATTTAAAGAGTGGTTTGACGGGGCCCACTAGTTTGTAACGTACGTTACACAATCATTAAAATTTTCTTTCGATCTTTAGATCATGAAAAAGTTGATCTATCTGATACCCTTTACTCTACTATTTGCCTGTGGCGGCAAAGATTCTACTCAAACTAAAGAAAAAATTGATAGCACTTACATAATCCGCGGAAACGCAATAGCCAAAATTTCCTTCGAAACAATCAGTGGTGAGCTTAAGCAAGCCCTTGAGAATGGTGGGATTGATCATGCCCTGCGCTATTGCAATGAAAAAGCCTACCCCATTACCGATTCACTTTCGTTGGCTATTCAGGTTTCTATTAGAAGGATCAGTAACAAAAACCGAAATACCCGGAATAAGGCGGACAAGGTGGAGGAATTTCTGATCAAAGGATTTAGCAATGATTTAAATGAAAAAAAGGAATTAACTCCCAGACTGGTATTGAAAGACGACTCTGTGATTTATTACAAAGCTATTCTTACCCAACCGCTCTGTTTAACCTGCCACGGTCAGCCCGAAAGGGATTTAGCGTTTGCAACAGATTCATTAATCCGAACTCTTTATCCTGGAGATAAAGCATTCGGTTATCAGGCTAACCAGGTTCGTGGCCTTTGGCGGATTGGGTTTAAACAAAAGTAAAAATGTCACCCTATTGGTAAGGTGACATTCTTTTGATTTAGCCCGTCTGAATTACTGTCAGTATGGGATTGTCGAAGACTGCTGCAATAATAATTTAATTACCACAAAAATCTCCATCGTCCATGCCAATAGGTTGGCCGGGAGGTGCGGGTAATAAATTCTCCTGCTTAAATTCATCTGGATCTTGTTGGAACTTATTAATCTGCTGTACCAGGTAAGCGTAGTAAGCCTTCCACTCTTCTTCCGTAGTTGCCCTGCTTTGCAACCAATTTTTCAATTGATCCAACTTTAAGGTTGCAATTGCTTTGGCGGGGGCTGAGGCATCTTTATTTAAAGCCAACTTAGACAGGTTGGTAAACAGCGAATAGTTTATACTCATCTGAATGGCGCCTTCGTAGCCTCCTCGCGTTGGCGATTTGAACGTGGCGCTAATCAACTTATCGATCACACTTTCAAGACTTGGAAGTCTCGCATCCCTTGAATGATGTTCAAACAACCGGTTGGCCCGGGCCGGATGTAGGATTAAACTGAAGGTAAGATCAGAAGCAGTCTCTGCTGCTGCAAGCGGATCAAATGTTAGGTCCGTTTTACCTTTCAACAACTCGCGATGACGAGAATACCCAAGCGGCCTTGGTGGAATAATTTTCAACAGACTTTCCGGCAACGCCAAGGCAGACGGCTGAACAGTCTTCAACAACGCTTCAATTGCTTTTAATTCTTGTTGTGGTGTAAGTAATTCAGTCACTGGTTGTCCATCTCCGCGTAACGCGTACCGATAGTTAAGTCCGCCCACCACTTTAGCAGTAGCTTCGGTCTGGTACCGATGAAAAAAATACATAGGCACCAACACTTCCTCCAGCAGAGCCATGGGCGCACCGGGTTTAATATTCCGTTCGCCAAAATTTTTCAACGCGACAGCACGCACTTCCATGACCCGATTCAATTCATCGGCCGGATCTTTGCCATTATCCCACAAGTGTGCATAGGGATGAGCTCCACCTACAGGTCGTGCATCCTGATCCGATAAGAAAGTAAATCCTGCCTTAAGGGAATTTTGAATGATGTCATACAACGCTTTGTCCTCATCAGTTCCGTCCGGAAAATGCTGATAGCCATACGTAACAATTACTTTATCGAAAGCGCCTATCTTATCATCGTACGCCTTGCTCAAATCAATTTTACCATCTTTTAGTTGAGCGATCGGATGTGGATAGTCCATCACAGAAGCAAGATTTTCTGAACTCGAGGAATATGCATGCGCAATACCAATTGTATGACCTACTTCATGTGCAGCCAGTTGTCTTAGTCTGGCCAACGCCATTTGTTCCATCTCTTTCGAAACTGGTTTGCCTTCTTCGTAGGGTGCTAAAAGTCCTTCCGCAATTAAAAATCCTGTCGCACCCGCAAGGATCCCAGGTTAACATGACCTTTTATGATTTC
>ERZ795044.2421-NODE-2421-length-16180-cov-5.665364_pt1 | contig 16180 bp, 10 predicted proteins | sample MGYA00375128_ERZ795044 | MGnify/ENA primary metagenome ERZ795044 (study PRJEB30173, sample SAMN05720213) | anaerobic digester metagenome | isolation source: active sludge of municipal wastewater-treating anaerobic digesters | place: USA | collected 2014-12-22 ... | reverse complement strand
CATTTCGGCCGGGATCGAGCTATCCGGGTTGTAGAAGGCTTGCAGTTCCGGGGTGAGCAATTCGGCCGGCCAGGCGGCGTCGACCGCGCCCGGCAGGAAGTGCCCTTGGGGTACAGCAAACCAGCGTTCGCGCGGGTAATGGGTGAAGGCGGCGTTGGCGGCCTTGTCGCCGAGGTAATAGTGGTTCCAGAAGTAATTGCAGGACAGGCGCTCGAAGAACTCGCCGAGGGCGCTGGCGTGCGCGGCCAGCCGGGTTGCTCCCTTGCCGTTGGTAAACATGATCGGGCATTCGCGATTGCGCACATGCACTGACCAGACGCTATCGACCGGGTTGAGCCAGGAGCATTCCTCGATATCGAAGCCGCGGGCGCTCAGCTTGGCCTGCATCGAGGTAATGGAGTGTTCCAGGGAGGCATCTTTGCCCGGAATAAAGTGTTCGTTTTGCATCGGGCATCCTGCCAAAAATGAGACATAGGGGGCGATAAATTGCTGCGGTGCACAGTGTACGCCATGCGGCGGCGGTGCGGGAAAGTTGAAGATGTGAGCGAGGCGCCAAGGGGGCGCAGGATTGCCGCGCTGCCACTGGCGGCAAACTGTTGTGCCGTGCGCCCGATCGCCAAAAGAGTAAGCTAATATTACAAGGTACGCCCAACGCGAATCCCATGAACTCAGCTTCCGAACTCCGCCTCTGCGATATTGCCAGCACTGACGTGCTGACCGTGACACCGGATACGCCGCTTGAAGCCGCGATTCAGCAGTTTGCTGACAATCGCCTGTCTTCCCTTGTGGTTGTCGAGCATACTAAGCCGGTGGGCATCATTACCGAGCGTGATCTGCTCCGCCTGCTCTGCAACGGCATGGTCGATGGCCTGCTGGTGCGGGCGGTGATGAGCCAGCCGCTGCTTACGGCGCGTTTCGATCTCGATTTTTCCGCCGCTCAGTTGATGATGTCCAACCAGGGTGTTCGCCATCTGATCTGGGTTGATGAGGCGGGCAATCTAAAGGGCGTAGCCAGCGAAACAGATTTCCGTCGCCATCTTGGGGTTGATACTTATCAGGCGATTCAAAGCCTGAGTGTCGTGATGGATCAGGGGATCGAACTGGTCGCTCCGGAAGAATCGCTGGCGGTGGCGCTGCAAACCCTGTCGTCGCGCCTGCTCGATTACCTGATTGTCGGTCGGGATGGTCAGGCCAAAGGCATACTGACTGAGCGCGACATACCGCGTTTGCTGGCCCAGCGGCTTGATCCCGCGACTTTGACGCTGGGCGAGTTGATGAGCCACCCGCTGCGAACGATCAGTGCTGATAGCTCGGTTGCTGAAGCCGCGCAGCAAATGGATGAAACCGGCCGGCGCCATCTGGTGGTGGTGGATACCAAAGGGCGCATGGTCGGCGTGCTCAGCCAGCATCACATGCTGGAGCGTCTGGGCATCGTGCTTATCGAAGAAAGCCGCATCCAGCTCGAAAATCGGCTGGGTCTGGTGCTCGAAGCAACCGGTGTCGGTACCTGGGAATACGATCACCGGCGCGAGATTCTGATTCGCAGCACGGGGCTCAACAAGATGCTCCAGTTCTCCGCCGACCGTGTTTACGAAAAACTGGACGATGTGTTGCTGCGTGTCACCCCGGAGGACCGGGATCAGGTCGCAACGGCATTTCGCGAATTGCTGGCCGCGACACCCGATAAGTTTTCGATTGATTACCGAATGCTCGGCGGCGATGCTGAAACGCGCTGGGTGTCGTCGCGCGGCCGTGTCGTCGAGCGCGATGCCGAGGGCAGGGCGCTGCACTCGGTGGGTGTCGCCATTGATATTGATGAGCAGAAAAATTCAGCCTTGCAGTTGCGCCAGAGCGAAGCCCGTTTTCGCACGCTGATGGAAAATCTGCCGTTGCCGGTGGGCTACCTCAATGCGCGGGAAGAGCTGATATTTATCAACCATCACTTTACCGAAGTGTTTGGTTACCACTTGCACGATATTCCCGACGTCAATACCTGGGCGAAGTGCGCCTATCCGGATGAAACCTATCGTGCCTGGGCGCGCGAAACCTGGAATGAGTCATTGCGTATCGCAGCAGAAACCGGCGGCGTCATTCGTCCGGTGGATTATCAGGTGTGCTGCAAGGACGGCTTGTTCAGGGTGGCCGAAATCTCCGGTATTTGGCTCGGTGAAGGGCTGCTCGCCACCTTTACGGATGTCACTGAGCGGCGCCAGCAGCAAGCCTTGCTTGAATTCGGCAATGCCATTCTTCAGCACATTTCAATCGGTGCGCCGCTGGCTGATGTGCTCGACTTTATTGCCCGCGAGATTGAGGATCAGTCGCCGGGGATTCATTGCTCCGTGCTTCTACTTGATGAGAGCGGCAAGCACCTGCGGCATGGTGCCGCACCGAGCCTGCCGCGGGCGTATTGCGCGGCGATTGATGGTGTTGAAATTGGCCCAAAGGTGGGTTCTTGCGGGACGGCCGCTTTTCTGGGCGAAACCGTTTTTGTCGCAGAGATTGCGACCAGCCACTTGTGGGACGGTTACAAAGAACTGGCAGCGCAATATGGTTTGGCCGCCTGTTGGTCGTCGCCGATATTGTCTTCCGGCGGCAAAACGCTCGGTACTTTTGCAGTTTACTGGACGAAGCCCTGTCCAGAGGCCAGCCTGATTATTCAGCGCTATGTCGAGACCGCGACGGCCTTGTCCGGCATCGCTCTCGAAGGGGCGCGGCGTGAAGCTGAGTTGCACGGGATGATTGATGAACTGCGACGCTGGCAGCAGTTAACGCTGGGTCGCGAAGGCCGGGTTCTGGAATTGAAGCGCGAGATCAACGCCCTGCTGGCCCGCGTCGGCGAGGAGCCGCGCTATGGCAGTGTGCTGGATGGCAGCGTGCTCGGTGGTGAATCCGCATGATTATGTCGGGAAAATATTTGGGCAAAATCATGCTGTTTTGTTGGCTGGCCCTGCTGGCCGGCTGGTCTGGTGCTGCCGAAAATTCGTCCAAGAAGATTGTCGTCGCGACTGACGATAACTACCCGCCCTACGTTTTTCGTGATATCGACGGGCAGCTCAAGGGCTATCTGATTGATGCCTGGGCCTTGTGGTCGCAAAAGACCGGGATTGCCGTGGATGTCCAGGCCTCTGACTGGATACTGGCGCAACAGCGTTTCGGTTCGGGCGAGGCAGATGTTCTCGATACCGTTTTCGACACCCCGGAACGGCAGAAGACCATGAGCTTTTCGCCGCCGTATGCCGATCTGCCGGTGCAAATCTTTGTGCACCAGAGTATTCAGGGGATTGATAACACGAAAACCCTCAAGGCATTCTCGGTCGGGGTCAAGGCCGGTGATGCCTGCATTGATCGACTCAATGAAAGCGGGGTCGTCCGCCTCGATACCTACCCCAGTTATGAGGTGCTGATCGGGGCTGCCGTCGCTGGTGATGTCCGGGTTTTCTGTCTTGACGAAGCGCCGGCGCATTTTTTACTGGCTCGTGCGGGTGCCGAAAAGGATTTTCGTCAGGCATTTACGCTGTACACCGGGCAATTCCATCGTACGGTCCAAAAAGGCAACACTGAACTGCTTGCTACGGTCAACCGCGGATTTTCGGCAATTTCCAGCAGCGAATATGAAGCTTTGCGTGATAAATGGATGGGGCGCGCCTTGCCGGTCAAACTCTTCGGCAAAACCACGGCCTATGTTTTGTTGGCGGGGCTGGGGCTTGGCTTGCTGCTGCTCGGCTGGAATTTCGTGCTCCGTCGCCAAGTCGGTATCCGCACCCGGGAGTTGGAGGCTGAGCGGCTTCGCCTGAGCACGATCGTGAACGGGGTGGGGGCTTACATCTACATCAAAGGTGTGGATTTTTGCTACCAGTTCGCCAACCAGGCGGTCTGCGATCTGATGCAGCGACCGCTGGGAGAAATGCTTGGCCAAGACGACTCTGCTTTTTTTGATGCCGAGACCGCCAGCAAACTGCGTGTCAATGATCGTCGGGTCATCGAAAGCGGGGAATCTTTAAGCCAGATTGAAGAAAACGTCCTCCATTCTGGCGGCGAGAAGCAGATCTTTCTTTCGGTCAAGGTGCCCATGCGCGACGGCGCTGGAAAAATTATTGGCCTGTTGGGCGTATCCACTGATCTGACTGAACAGCAAAATACCCGAAATGCCTTGCGCGAAGTCAGCAATGAGCTTGAAGCCACCTTGCACGCCATTCCCGATCTGCTTTTTGAAATCGACGAAGCGGGACACTACTTGAACATCTGGGCCAATGATGCCGATGAGTTGCTGTTTTCGCGAGAGGCGCTGCTCGGCAAACGTTTCGACGAGGTAATGCCCCCCGAAGCTGTTGAAACTTGCCGTACTGCCTTGAATGAGGCGGCGGCAACCGGGCGCTCGCGTGGCCGGCGCATACATTTGCCGCTGCCCGCCGGGCCGCAATGGTTTGAATTGTCGGTCACGGTTAAACCGGGTGATTGGCAACCTCGGCGTTTCATGGTGCTGTCGCGTAATGTGAGCGCGGTGGTTGCTGACCAGTTGAGCGCGGCAGAGGCGCGTGCCGATATGCAGAGCTTGTTAGCCCAGGCGGATGCTTCGCGCCTGGCCCTGCTCAGTATTCTGGAAGATCAGAAAAATGCCGAGGCCTCATTGCGCAAGCTCTCCCTGGCGGTAGAGCAAAGCCCCGATGCCGTGGTAATTTCGGACCTGAATGCCAATATTGAATACGTCAATCAAGCTTTTATCGACGGTACCGGTTACAGCCGCGATGAAGTGTTGGGGAAAAACTCCAGAATGCTGCAGTCCGGGCAAACGCCGCAGACGACCTATGAGCTGCTCTGGGGGGCATTGATCAAGGGTCAGGTATGGTCAGGGCAACTGATCAACCGGCGCAAGAATGGCGAGATTTATTATGAGCATGCCGTGATCTCGCCGATTCGCCAACCGGATGGCACGACCACCCATTACCTGGCGGTGAAGCAGGACATCACCGAGAAAAAACGTATCGGTGAGGAGCTGGATCGGCACCGCCATCACCTTGAAGAGTTGGTCGAGCAGCGTACTGCGGAGTTGGCCGCAGCCAAAGAAACGGCCGAAGTGGCCAGCCATGCAAAAAGCGCCTTTCTTGCAAATATGAGCCATGAAATCCGTACGCCTATGAATGCCATTATCGGTCTTACCCATTTATTGCAACGCAGCACGCTTGATGCCGGGCAAATTGACAAACTGGGCAAAATTCGGGAGTCAGCCGATCATTTGCTGGCGGTGATCAACGATGTTCTCGATATTTCAAAGATCGAGGCCGGCAAGCTGGAAGTTGAAAACATTGAATTCGATCTGGCACCGTTGATGGAGCGCGTGGTCAGTCTGGTCCGTGACAAGGCCGAGTCGAAAAGGCTGGCCTTGCAGATTACGCCGGTACCGAAACTTGGCGGTCGCCTGCGCGGCGACCCGACACGCCTGAGCCAGGCCTTGCTCAACTATCTGGGGAATGCCGTTAAGTTCACCGAGCAAGGCTCGGTCGTATTGAGCAGTAAAGTGCTTGAAGAGGCCGAGAGCCGCGTCGTCTTGCGCTTTGAAGTCAGCGACACCGGTATTGGTGTCGACGCTTCGGCGATTGGCCGCTTATTCAGTGCCTTTGAGCAAGCCGATAATTCAACGACGCGCAATTACGGCGGTAGCGGGCTGGGTCTTGCCATTACCCGCCGTCTGGCGGAGTTGATGGGCGGGGCGGCCGGGGTGACGAGTGTGCCAAATCAGGGGAGCACCTTCTGGTTCACGGCAATTCTCGGCCGCAGTGCCGCGCCTGGCGTTGTTCAAACCAAGCCGGCAGCGCCCGAGGCGGTGTCGGGCGAGGTGTCAGGTGAAGCGGCAGAAGTGGTCTTGCGCCGTGATTACGCGGGCAGTCGCTTGCTGATTTGTGAAGATAATCCGATCAATCAGGAAGTAGCCATGGAGTTGTTGCAGGATGTCGGGATGACAGTGGCCTTGGCCGAAAATGGTGCTGACGCCTTGCAGAAAATGCGCGAGGAACAATTTGACCTGATCCTGATGGACATGCAGATGCCTGTGATGGATGGGCTTGAGGCGACTCGGCGTATTCGGGCGACTACCGCCTCTGGCGCAGTCCCGATTCTGGCGATGACGGCAAATGCCTTCGCGGAAGACCGCCAAGCTTGCATGGATGCCGGGATGAACGATTTTGTCGCCAAGCCGGTTGACCCGGATGCGCTCTACCAAGCCTTGCTCAAGTGGCTGCCGCGCCCGAGCGCCGCCGCCCCGGAAGCCGTCGTTGCGTTGCCGGGCGTTAATCGCGATCTGGGCAGCGCGTTGCAACTGATTTCCGGCATCGATATCGATGCGGGTCTGGCCATGATGCGGGGCAGCGAAGAGCGCTTCGCCCGCCTGCTGCGGATGTTCTCGGCCAATCATCATGACGATATTGATCGCCTGCGTGGCGCGCTGACTGAAGGTGACATGGGCACTGCCGAGCTGATTGTGCATTCGCTCAAAGGCGTTTCCGGCACGCTTTGCATTAACCGTCTCTACCAGCAAGCCACCGTGCTCAATGCCCTGATTCGCGCCAATCCTGCGGTCGACGAGATTTATCAGGCAATTCCGGAGATCGAGCTCGAACTGCAAACGGTTTGCGCCAGTATCGACGCGCTGCCCGAGGCTTGAAACCACAGAACTGGGTGCGGAGAGTGGACACAGATAGAACGCAGACAGAACGCAAACAGCCAACAAAAAGGGTGACCGTAGTCACCCTTTTTTAATCGAGCCAGGCAGTGCGCTTAATGGCGCTGCTGGATTTCCTCGATGTAGCCGATCATGCCGGTACGAATATTGGCAGCATTGCCTTCATCGGTATCGATGTGCATGGCCAGGCGGAAGCCCGGATTGACCCGAACCACTACGTCACCGTAGATCAGCTCGCGCTCACCTTCTATGCGCACCCGCACCACGTAATTGTCACGAACGCGGAAGCGCAAGGCATCTTCCGGCGTAATGTGGATGTGGCGCTGGGCGCAGATCACGCCGCGCTCAATGGTGCTCGTCCCGTAAGGCCCTTCGAGGGTGATTCCCGGGGTATTGACCAGATCGCCGGACTGGCGGATCGGCGGCTGGATGCCAACCTTGAACTGTTCCGTCATGGCGATTTCGACCTGGGTTTCCTTGCGGGTCGGGCCGAGGACGCGAACATTGGCGATCCGGCCTTTGGGGCCGACCAGATGCACTTTTTCGGCACAGGCAAACTGGCCCGGCTGGGAAAGCTCATGTTCCGGCGTCAGCTGATGGCCGGGGCCGAACAGCTTTTCGACATCGGCTTGCGACAGATGCACGTGGTGGGCAGAAATTTCGATCGGGATTGGCGCGTCATCTTCGCCCTTGGCGTCTTGCAGCAACTGGTTGCGTTCGATGGCGCGCAGCGTTTCCCAGGCGACGAGACGTTCGTCATCGTTGGTGATGACGAGAATGGTGACGGGCGAATCGTCAGTCGAGATCACTGAATACGAACCCACCTTGCCCAGGTTGCGGTTCTTCTCTTCATCAAGCTTGATGCCCATGTAGCCAAGACCCTGGCAGGCCAGGCTGCGCACGGTGGCGCTGGTTTCGCCGATGTCGCCGGTGAAGGCCAGGACATCAATGCCGCCCATTGCAGCCACGTAGGCACCGATATTTTTGCGCACCTGATAGCAGAAAGCCTTGTGGGCGAGCAGGGCGCGGTGATGGCCTTCGCTGGCGGCGGCTTCGATTTCGTGAATGTCGCTGGAAATCCCGGAAATTCCCTTCAGGCCACTCTCGGTATTGATCAGGTTGGAGAGTGCCTCCGGCGACATGTGGTGATTTTCCATCAGATGGATCATCACCGCAGGGTCAATGCTGCCGGAACGGCTGGGCATGATCAGGCCATCGGTTGGCGTCATGCCCATCGTCGTATCGACCGAGCGGCCGTGGTCGATGGCGCACAGCGAGGCGCCGATGCCGAGGTGGCAGGAGACGATTTCCAGTTCGCCGAGCGGGCGCTTCAGAACTTCGGCGGCCTTCAGCGAAACGTAGCGGTGCGAGGTACCGTGGAAGCCGTAACGACGGATGCCGTTCTGCTTGTATAGATCGTAGGGCAGGCCGTAGAGGTAGGCGTAGGGCGGCAGCGTCTGGTGAAATGCGGTGTCGAAGACGGCGACGTGGGGCACGTCGGGGAATTGCTGCATGGCCTCGCGGATGCCGGAAATGTTCACCGGGTTGTGCAGCGGCGCAAAAATCGACAATGACTCGATATCGGCAATCACCGCCGGGGTGATGACGACCGAACTGGAGAATTTGCTGCCGCCATGCACGACACGGTGCCCGAAAGCGGTAACGTCCCGTGGCTCGAAAATGAAGGTGTCGCCCAATAGTTGGGTGGCTTCCTTCATGACCTTGAACAGGTCGCCAATCGGGAAGGGCGGACAGCTCATGGTCTTGCTCTGTGGCCCCACCGAAACAGTGACGTGGCAGAGGCTCTGGTCGGTGTTGTCGATAATGCCGTGGATGTCGGAGCCAAGGTCGTGCGTATCGTAGATGCCGAAATGAATCTGGCTGATGCCGACGTTGAGTACGACCAGTTTGCCGGGGATGTTGCTATTGAGGGTCAGCGCGTAAGGGTCGCTGGACCTGGCGACGGCACGGGCTTGCGCGGTCACAATGTCGACTGACATGGCGCGTGTCCGGTCGGCCAGCAGGCGGGAAAGATAGCCCAGCGCCTTTGGGTTGGAAAGAATGTCGGTGCTGAATACCGCTTGCGGGATCATCAGGACAAAGCAACGCGTGCCGGCAATCACGTCGGCGACGATACGGTCGCCGGTGAGCAGCGACATGACGCCAAAGACGTCGCCGGCTTGGAGCTGGCTGATCACGGAACGGGTGCCGGTGTTGTCGGTCATCGAGATCTCGGCGTGGCCGCTGATCACGACACCGATGAACTTGCCTTCATCGCCGGTTTCCAGAATGGCTTCGTTGCCCTCGAAGGTGGCGAGCCGGGACTTGATGACAATTTCCTGGACTTTGTCGGCCGGAAAGTTCTCGAATAAACGAACTTGTTCCAGGAAAAATGTTTTCAGATCGATTTCACTCATGCTGGGTTCTCGCTTCGAATAAATGTAATTGTTTGGCGATAGATTAGCATTTTGCTGCGCTGCAGCAAAGTATTGGGCAGTTTTTTTAAGGTCGAAAAAGCACTTAATGTTCAGATAATTTTCGTTGCGTACGCTTCGTGCCATCAGATCAGGCGTCCGAAAGGATTTTGCGATGGCAATTTCAACTGAAAACTTTGTAGTCCTTGGCCCGGAGCATCCCGAGCGCTCCGCCGTGGAAGCGTTTATCGGCGCGGTTTTTGAGAAAAACTACGGTGCCCGCGTGCAGCATTTTGCCAAGGTTTTGCTCGGCATACGTGGCCGCGATGGCGAATGGGTCGCGGCGCTGGGTTACTCCGCGGCAAGCGGCAACCAGTTGTTTATCGAAAACTATGGCGGCGGTAGCGTCGAGGAACAGATTTCCGGCAAGCTCGACACCTTGGTCAAGCGCGACCAGGTCGTTGAAGTGGGCAATCTGGCCGCAACCAGTGCTGGTGCAGCGCGGCAGCTGATTACGGGCGCCATTCAATATCTTTATGAAGCCGGTTTTTGCTGGGTAATTTTTACCGCAACCCGAGCGCTGCTGAACTCATTCTCCCGCCTCGATTTGCGGCCCATTCTTCTCGCAACCGCCGATCCGGCGCGTTTGCCCGATCAGGGGAAAAGTTGGGGGAGCTATTACGACATGCACCCGCAGATCATGGCGGGCAGCATTTTGCTCGGTTTCCTCAGCATGGGAACGCGGCAGAAACTGGCGGCGATGGCGGCGACGGCATGAGCCTGCCCTTTGTTATTCCGGCCCAGAATAGCGTGGCGTTGAGCGGTGGTGCTGGCGGTGGTGCTGAGTTCACCCCTGCTGCCCTGGTTGAGCGTCTGGCTGAACTGGAAAACTTGCTGGTGGCGCTTGATCCGGCCTTGCCAGTTGGCGTGGTCGGTGACAATTCCCCGGCCTGGCTGCTGGCTGATCTGGCGCTGCTCTCGGCGGGCCGTTGCGCAGTGCCGATTCCTGCTTTCTTTTCGCCGGACCAGGTGCGTCATCTGGTTTCCGAAACCGGTATCCAGTTTGTGTTTTTCAACGGATGCCTCGTTCCGGTTGCTCAGGTTTTTCCTTATTTGCCGAGTGCGCCGGTTGCCGCAGTGCCGCCGCTGCTGCCGCTTGGCACCCAAAAGATCACCTTCACTTCCGGTACCACAGGCAATCCGAAAGGGGTTTGCCTGACGACAGAACAGCAAATGGCGACCGTCAATGGGCTGGCGAAAGTTTTGGGCGAGCTTGGCGTGACCCGGCATTTGAGTCTGCTGCCGCTGGCGGTGTTGCTGGAAAACATTGCGGGTATTTACGTGCCGCTCTCGCTCGGGGCGCAATGTATCGTGCCACCGCTGGCTGAAGTTGGCCTCAGCGGCTCCAGCAGTTTCGACGTTGAACGTTGCCTTGATGCGATCGGCCGCTATCAGGCCGAGAGCATCATCCTGCTGCCGCAAATGTTGCAGGCCATTGTCTGGCAAGCTAAACCAGCCGATTCGAGACTGGCCTCGCTGAAATTTGTTGCCGTCGGTGGTGGCACAACGCCGCTGGCCGTGTTGAAAAGGGCGGAGCAAATCGGATTGCCGGTTTTCGAGGGTTACGGGCTTTCGGAATGCGCCTCCGTCGTCAGCCTGAATTCGCCGTCAGCCAAACGCCTGGGTAGTGTTGGCAAACCTTTGCCGGGGGTGGCTGTGCGTCTTGCTGCTGATGGTGAAATCGAAGTCAAGGGCCGCGGCTATGCCGGCCTGCTCGGGGAGCCGGCTTTGCCGACGCAGTCGTGGATTTCAACGGGTGATCTCGGTGCGATTGACCAGGATGGCTTTTTACGGATCGCTGGGCGCAAGAAAAATGTCTTGATCACCTCGTTCGGCCGCAATGTTTCGCCGGAGTGGCCGGAAGGTTTGCTGATGGAGAGCGGTCTGCTGGCACAGGTGGTGGTGATGGGTGACGGCGAGGCCGCGTTGAGCGCCGTGCTGGTCCCGAACTCGCCCAAGCTGGAGGCGCAACAGTTGGCGGCGGCGGTGGCCGAGGTCAATGCCCATTTGCCGGATTACGCTCAAATTGCCCGCTGGGTGATCAGCCCTGAGCTGTTTAGCCCGGCTAACGGTCTGGCCACGGTTAACGGCCGGCCGCGCCGCGAGGCCATTACCCAACGTTTTAGTGAAAGCTGCCAACCGGTAGCATGAACAGGAGTCATCATGTTTTTTAAAGAATTGCAGCAAGCCACCGAAATCAGCCGCCAGAGTCTGTTTGGCGTTCCGGTGATCATCGATGCCCTGCATGGACAAATTACGCTGGAACAATATCGGGCGTTTTTGACCCAGGCCTACCATCACGTCAAGCACACGGTGCCGCTGTTGATGGCTTGTGGCAGTCGCTTGCCGGCGCGCTACAACGCCTTGCGCAGTTCGGTGGCGCATTACATTGAAGAAGAAATCGGCCACGAAGAATGGATCCTGAACGATATCGCTGCCTGCGGCGGTGATCCGGAAGCTGTGCGGGCCGGGCTGCCTTCATTGGCCACGGAAGTGATGGTGGCTTACGCTTATCATCAGATCGACCGCGGCAATCCGCTGTCTTTCTTTGGCATGGTGCATGTGCTCGAAGGCACCAGCACTGCCATTGCGACCAATGCGGCAACGGTTATTCGCGATTCCCTGGCTTTGCCGCAGTCGGCATTCACCTATCTGACGTCGCATGGCAGCCTGGATCTTGAACATGTCGTTTTCTTTGAAAAGCTGATGAACGAAATTGTCGATGCTGACGATCAGGCCGCCATCATTCATTCGGCCAATGCGATGTACCGGCTTTACGGCGATATTTTCCGCTCTTTGCCCAGTTCTCCTCCCCGTTCGCAAACCGCCGCTGCGGCGCTGGCTGCATGAGCACCGGGCGCTACCGGGCGGTACTGACCGGCGCGACGGGTGGTATTGGGCAGCAATTTGCGCTGGCACTTGCTCCGGCCTGCTCCGCCATGCTTTTGGTCGGGCGCGATGGCGAGAAACTGGCTGCACTACGCCAGTGTTTGCAGGCGGCGCATCCCGATTTGCGCGTTGAACTGGTGGCTGCCGATCTTGGCGACGAGGCTGGACGAGAGCGCGTGCTGCAGGTGGCGAAAGCCTTCCCCGGCGGCGTCAATTTGCTGATTAACAATGCCGGCATCAGCGATTTTCATGCCTTTTCCGGACAAGGTAGCGCCGTCGTCGAATCCTTGCTGAAGACAAATCTGCTCTCGCCCATTCTGCTCTGCCAGAAATTCATGCCGCTCCTGCTGGCCGGGAAGGGGGCTCAAATCGTGAATGTCGGTTCGGTATTTGGCGATATTGGTTACCCCGGTTTTGCCGTCTATTGCGCCAGCAAATTCGGCCTGCGCGGCTTTACCCAGGCCTTGCGCCGTGAGTTGTCCGACAGCGCAGTGCGCGTGCGCTACTTTGCACCGCGAGCGACGCGTACCGGGATCAACAGTTCTGCCGTCAACGCGATGAATGCCGAGTTGAAAACGCAAAGCGACGAGCCGCAGTTGGTGGCTAAAGCCTTCATGGAATTTCTCGCCGGTGATAAAAACGAGCAGGTTCTCGGCTGGCCGGAAAAGTTTTATGTCGTCCTTAACCGTTTGCGCTCGCAAATTACCGATAACGCCATTGGCAAACAGTTGGCGATCATCAAACGCCATCTGCCGAACTGAAACAATGATTTATTCCGAGGTCTCTATGAAAAAACTGATTGCTGCGGTCAACCGTGTAAATAAGGCAAAAATCGTCATCACTATGGCGCTTGCACTGCTGGGTAATGTCGCCCTGGCCGATTTGTCTGAAGATGTCCTGCGCGTGCGCAGCGCCTGGGAGAAGATCAAATACCGGACACCGGAAAAAGAGCAGGAGCCAGCGTTTGAGCTACTTGCCAAGGATTCGGCAAAGCTCAAGGAAAAGTCACCCAAGGATGCCTCGGCTGCGATTTGGCATGGCATTATCGAAGCGAGTTACGCCGGAGCCAAAGGCGGGCTTGGCGCGCTTGGCCTGGCCAAGAATGCCAAGAAATCCTTTGAAGATGCGTTGGCTATCGACCCCAAGGCGCTGGATGGTTCGGCTTATACCAGTCTCGGTTCGCTTTACTATCAAGTGCCGGGATGGCCGATTGGTTTCGGCGATGACAAAATGGCGCTGGAGATGTTGAACAAGGGCTTGGCGTTGAATCCGAACGGGATCGACCCCAATTATTTTTATGCTGATTTCCTCTTCCGCAATGGCGATCTGGATGGCGCCGAGCGCGCCCTGAAAAAAGCCCAGGCCGCGCCACCCCGCGAAGGACGCGCCTTGGCCGACGAAGGTCGTCGCAAGGAAATCAATGAGCTAATGGCCAAGATTGCCAAAAAGAGAAAATGAGAATATTGCTGGTTGAAGACGATGAGTTGCTTGGCAGTGGTCTCAGCGATGCCCTTGAGTTCGCCCGCTATGCCCACGAATGGGTGCGGGACGGCAAATTGGCTCTGGCTGCGGCGCAACAAAACGATTTTGACCTGATTATTCTTGACCTCGGGCTGCCCGGTATGGATGGCCTTGAGGTGCTGGGCAAACTGCGGGCGGCGGGCAACCAGACTTCAGTGCTGATCCTGAGCGCGCGCGATGGCTCGCATGATCGCGTGCGCGGCCTCAATCTTGGGGCCGATGATTACCTGATCAAACCCTTTGAGCTGGATGAATTGCTCGCCCGCTTGAGTGCGCTTGAGCGGCGGCGCATGGGCGTGGCCAGCAACCAGATCAGTCTCGGTCGGCTGGTGATTGATCTGGCCTCGCATTCGGTCATGCTGGACGGGCAAGCGGTGACGCTGCTGCGTCGGGAATTCATGTTGCTGCGGAAATTGCTGGAGTCGCCGAGCCGGATTCTGAGTCGCGGCCAGTTGGAAGCGGCGGTTTATGGCAACGAGGGCGACATCGAGAGTAATTCGATAGATGTCCACGTTTTCCATTTGCGGAAAAAGCTGTACCCGGAAATCATCAAGACCGTCCGTGGGGTCGGCTATCAGCTTGACCCTGCGCTGCAAGGGGCAGGGCGGTGACGTTTCGGGTGAAATTTCCGGCGCCAAGCTCCATTCGCAGCCGGCTGATGATCAGTTTGCTCATCGCGCTTATCGTTATTCTCGGTTACACGGCAATCTCCATTTACTCAACAACCCGTCATGAAGCTGATGAGGTTTTTGGCGCCCGCCTGGCAACCTCGGCAAGAATTGTCGAGGCGCTGGTCGCCAATCAGGTGGCCAAGGCAACACTGAGTTCGCCGATTATCATCAGGCTCCCCCATGAAATTGAAGGTTTGCCCAACGCCAGCCAGACCGAATGGGGGCACCAATACGAAGCAAAGATTGCATTTCAGGTTTGGCGAGACGACGGTCAACTGCTGGTGCGCTCTTTTTCGGCACCGGACGGCGCGCTCGGTGCCTTGCGTCAGGGTTTTTCTCAGCAACAGACGGCAGGGCTGACCTGGCATGTGTTTACGCTGCGCTCCGGCGATGTTTGGGTGCAGGTTGCCGAGCAGGAAGCGATCCGCGATGAACTGACCCACGACATTGCCTCGGCCGTCATGCTGCCGCTCATCATCGGGGCGATCACCTTGTTGCTGGTGGCCAATCTGGTCGTCCGTTTTGGCTTGAATCCGCTGATGGCATTGGCCGAAGGCATCGGCAAGCGTAGTCCGGAATCATTGACTGAAATCAGCAGTGACGATGTGCCGCGCGAGATGGCGCCGGTGATCAAGGCGCTCAATGCACTGCTGTTGAGGATCAAGGAAACGCTGCAACGCGAACGGCGATTCACCGATGCGGCAGCCCATGAATTGCGGACGCCGCTGGCGGCCTTGAAAATCCATGCCGACAACCTGGTGCGGGCCGAGACCGAGGAACAGCGCCAGCGCTCGACCGGGAATCTGATCAAGGGATTGGACCGCAGCTTGCGTCTCACCAACCAGATGCTGGCCTTGAGCCGTTCTCACACCGAGCTCGATCCCGCCTCGTTGCAGCGCATCAACCTATGTGAGGTGTTGCACGAAATCATCGGGCAGCAGGAGCAGATTTGCGCCTCCCGGGCTCAGACGATTGTGGCGAAAGGCCTGGATGCGGCGCCCGCTTGGGTAATGGGTGATGAATTGAAATTGCACCAGTTATTTCGCAATCTCTTCGACAATGCCTCGCGGTACGGCACGCCGGGGAGTGTTATTGCGGTGAATCTGCTGCATGAAGGGCCTGACCTGCGCTTTTCGATTGCCAACGATGGCCCGGTTGTTCCCAAGGACATGCAGGAAAAGGTTTTTGAGCCCTATACCCGTCTGTCGGGGCAAACGGTTGAGGGGAGCGGCCTTGGTCTGGCGATTGCGCGTGAGGTGGCCAATCAGCACCATGCCAAGATTTCGCTGGATGCACTTTCAGCGGAAAACGGCACGGTGGTGACCGTAGTCTTTCCGGTGGCAGAACCGCGCGAAGGTTGATTGGCTGTCGATTGAGCGGTGATTTTTTGGTGAAATAATCGCCAAGGCAGACGCCTTTCGCTAAACCGTCATCGTTTTCTGCCAAAATTCACCCTTCAAACAACATCAGACACTGTGGAAACTCCATGACCTATAAAGTCTTTGTCGACGGCCAGGAAGGTACCACCGGCCTGCAGATCAACGAATACCTCGCCAAGCGGGCCGATGTCGCGCTGCTGAAGATCGATTCGGACAAGCGCAAGGATCTCGCCGAGCGCAAGCGCCTGATCAACGAATCCGACGTTACCTTCCTGTGCCTGCCCGACGACGCGGCCAAGGAATCGGTGACGCTGGTCGACAACCCGAACACCTGCATCATCGACGCGTCGACCGCGCACCGCGTCAATCCGGCGTGGACCTTTGGCCTGCCGGAACTGGCGAAGGATCAGCGCGAGAAAATTCGTGGGTCCAAGCGCATCGCCAACCCCGGCTGCCATGCGAGCGCCTTCATCCTGGCGCTCAAGCCGCTGGTCGCCGGCGGCCTGGTTGCGGTCGACACGCAAATTGCGGCCAATTCCATCACCGGCTATTCGGGCGGCGGCAAGTCGA
>ERZ795044.2419-NODE-2419-length-16184-cov-9.731725_pt1 | contig 16184 bp, 16 predicted proteins | sample MGYA00375128_ERZ795044 | MGnify/ENA primary metagenome ERZ795044 (study PRJEB30173, sample SAMN05720213) | anaerobic digester metagenome | isolation source: active sludge of municipal wastewater-treating anaerobic digesters | place: USA | collected 2014-12-22 ... | reverse complement strand
GTCACCCGCGTCGAGCTCCAGTCGATCGAGCCGCCGCGCGACATCCAGCAATCGATGGAACTCCAGATGCGCGCCGAGCGCGAACGGCGCGCGGCCGTCACCAACGCCGAGGCAACCAAGCGCGCGGCGATCCTCGAAGCCGAAGGGGTGCGCGAATCGCAGGTGCTTCGCGCGGAGGGTGAACGTGACGCCTCGGTGCTGCGCGCCCAAGGGCTCGCCGATGCGCGCCTCGCGATGGCCAACGCCGAAGCCGAGGCCATTCGCCTCATCTCTGCATCGCTCCCCGAGGGCCAGGCCTCGACCTACCTGCTGGGGCAGAAGTACCTCGATGCGCTCCCGGCCATCTCGCAGGGCAAGGGGACCACGATCTTCCTGCCCGCCGAGGCGACCGGGATGCTCGGTGCGTTAGGCGGCCTGCGCGAGATGCTGCGCGCGCAGGGCGGCGACGCCGGCGAGGGGAGCCGGAAGCCTGGCACCTCGAGTGCCGCGCCACGTGCCCTCGGCAGTGGCCCCATCGATCCATCCGGCACCTGAGTACGCGTCTTGGACCAGATCATCTCGCGCGAGCGTGCCGAGTTCATCGCCCGTGCGCTGGCCTGTGAGCACTGCCAGGAGCGGAATTTCAAGAAGCTTGCGGTCAAGCCTGCCCCCGATTCCCACATGAAGGAACTGCAGGCCGCGTGGGTCGTGCGCCGCGTTTGCGGCGTGTGCGGCCTCGAGTCGGAATTGGGACTCGACGCCGACGGCGACGTCGTCTTCCTGGGCTGATCCTCACGCGTCACGTTGGTATGGCATCCGCAACATTCGACATAGCCCGCGCCATCGTCGGCGATCGGGTGCAGCACGAGTTCCTCGTGCTCGAACGCGAGGAGAAGCGGCTCGCCAACGGCGACCCGTTCCTGCTCCTGACGTTAGGCAACGCCACGGGTCGACTGGGAACGGCACCGTTGTGGACGGCCCAGCTCGACTGGGCCGCCGGCGCGGAGAAGGGGAGGGTCGTCCAGGTCATCGGCGAGGTGGCCGCGTTTCATGGCAAGCGGCAGCTTCGCCTCACGGCGCCCCTGCGCATCCTCCCGGATGCCCTCGTGCGTCCCGAGCACTTTCTCCCGCGCATCACCGTCGCCACCGACACGCTGTGGGACTGGATCGATCGCGCGCGAGGTGAGCTCAAGTCGCATGCACTGCGGCGGGCCGTCGATCTGTTCTTCGCCGACGACGCCTTTCGCGTGGACTTCGAGAAGTCACCCGCGTCCGTCGCGGGTCATCACGCGGCCGTGGGCGGGCTCCTCCTGCATGTCACCGAGGTCGCCACCATCGCCCGAAACGCCGCGCGCGTCATGAAGGCCAACGCCGACCTCGTCGTCGTCGGCGCGCTGCTGCACGACATCGGAAAGGTGCAGGCCTACGCCCTGTCGCCAACGGGCTTCGCGCACACGACGTCCGGTTCCCTCATCGGTCATGTCGTGCTGGGAACGATGATGTTGCACGAGCGACTACAGGACGTTCCCCGCAGCCTGCTATCGGATTCGCAGCGTCTCGAACTGCAGCACATGATTCTCTCGCATCACGGATCGCTCGAGTTCGGGAGCCCCGTTCCGCCGATGACGGTTGAGGCAGAGTTGCTCCATTGGGCCGACGAAAGCTCCGCGAAGGCGAACGACATGGCCGAATCGCTGGCAGAGGACGAGCACTTTGGTGGCGGAGAGGTGAGCGATCGTCGTCCGTGGCGCGTCGGCCGTCGGATCTGGCGCCGCCCCCACGGCTGGGAATAGGGCTCCCTCCTCCTCGAAGCCCCCCAGGCCTTCTCGTTCGCCTGACAGCAGAAACGTGACTCCAGAAAGCAGGGTCGTCAGTTGGCCGTGTCTGGGAGGAGATTAGGTGGAACCGAATTCCTGCTTTCCCGTACAACACTTGCGAGCCCGCGCGCGTTCTACGACGAACCGCTAACCGGTCGATGGGTGCCTCTGTGGGGCACCGTGTGAGCTGGGTGTGGTCGTCCAGTCGGGTTGCCGCGAGGTTGTTTCTGAGGAAGTCGACGCGGTATGGCCATGCAAATCGCTGCCATATTTGGATTTGCGGCCTTTGCCGGTTACCTTCCTCAGTAGCGCGGCTTTGCCGACACCGCGCGTGAATCGTTCCTGTCTAGGAGGTCTCATGAGAAAGCCACGGCCGGCGACCTACAATCCGGCGCAGGCGCTGCATCTCATTGCGAGCGATCGTACCGGCGAACCCCTGAGTTGTCCGTCGTGCAGTGGCTCGATTGAACGGTCGCCCGACCACTTTCCCCCGCCCCCGCGTTCACATGTGACATTGACATGTACTGCGTGCGGACGCACGGCCCGCTATATTGCGGGAGCAGCTTAGTCGGGATTCTCATTCGCGGTTCGATCGTAGGCGCTCGCGCATTCGGTCGTCGCCGAATGCGCGAGTTTTTTTCGCGGAGGGTTTGGCACGGGCGCCAGCTCCCGCATCCCGATCGGGAGGAGTGAACGCGAGGGCGTTGTTCCTGCCGGTCAGCTCCACAGTTTTGCCCCGCAGGGGAAGAGGAACGGTTCCATGGCACGCATTACTGGCACAGTGAAGTGGTTCAATGACGCGAAGGGCTTCGGCTTCATTTCGCGCGAGGGCGGTCCTGACGTGTTCGTTCACTTCAGCGCGATCAACCAGCCCGGCTTCAAGTCCCTTGCGGAGGGAGACAAGGTCGAGTTCGAGATCGTCCAGGGGCAGAAGGGGCCGCAGGCAGCCGACGTCCTGAAGGCCTGAGTTCGAACGCGGAACACCGGGCCCCGGGGCGCGCTTGCGCCTCGGGGCCCCTTTTGTTTGCGATCCACGTCTCAGCGATTCGCGCCAAGCGGCGCCAAGTTTGCGGCGAGGTGACGTGACGTCTCGATTGATCGTCCCTCATCTATGGAGCGATCTCTCCGATCGTTCGTAAGGCCGCCGTCGTGGAGGCAGCGTCGACGCATGACCGAATCCAAGATCGTCTACCAGCGCGAACTCCCCGGGGGCGGCTACGTCCACGTGGAAGAGGAGTCGCTGCAGGACACGGAGACTCATCGCGCCCACGTCACCGTGGAACGTCGCACCGACCCTACGCGTCGGGACGGACACGAGCCACCCGTCATCGCCCGCGCGGAGGGGCGAAGCCCTCAGAGCGTCTTTGGCGAGCTCTTTCGAATCGCGCAGGACAACGTGGCCATCGCCAAGGCGCTGCTTCGACTGCGCGGCGACGGAACGGCGAAGTTCTAGTCGCGTCGCCACCGCGCACAGCGGTCGGGACAAAAGCGCACGGGCCCCCGCGACATCGCGGGGGCCCGTCTTCGTCTCGGTGTGCCGTGACTAGGCGACCGCAGCGCGGAAAGGGAGCTCGAGCTCGATCTGCCGCGTGAGCTCACCCGGTTGCCGAGTCGTCGCGGTAGCCTGGGGGCGGCGACGCGACGCCGGGTCGGTGCAGGCTCCCAGCAGGTGGGCGGTCTGGTGGTACAGCCGGAAGGTGTGCAACGGCGCGATGTGCTCGGTTCCCAGCGGCGTCGCAGCAATCCGTTGGGCCTCGTCCACGACCTGCGCCGGAAGTGCGGAGGCCAGCGGATGCCGGAGCAGCTCACCTATGGTGAGCACGTTCCGGGCTTTCAGTGCGGCGCACAGAGCTTCCAGATAGGCGAGCACGGACAACCTCCCGCGCGGGGTGTGTAATTGACACTTTGCAACTAATACGGAGGACGGTCAAGTCCCGATCCCGTAACGGGCCGTCAGGAATCCACCGCATCGTCGAGTCGCCTTGGCGTACGCACGCTGCGGCCGTCCGCTGCTAGTATCGACCGGATCAGCGCGAAGCTGCGGTGCACTCGGTGAGGTCGGTGGGATCGGTGGGGCTGACCCCCGACGCCCGATCTGGCCCGCAGCCTAGATCAGGTCGAAGCGCACGGCGCGCTGGGCGGCGCGGCGCTTTCGTGCGGCGAAACGGTAGAATTGCGCGGGACGTCCCCTCCCTTCGCTGCGCCACTCGTCCAGGGGCTCGACGAGGGATGTCGCCTGCAATGCGCGGCGGAAGGACGCCTTGTGCAGTCGTCGCCCCAGCAGGAGTTCGTACATCGCCTGGAGCTCGGTCAGCGTGAACTGGGCCGGGAGGAGCCGAAAGGCGATCGGCGCGTGGTCCACGCGCGTACGTAACGCCTCGAGCGCGGCGTCCAGCATGGCGCGATGTCGTGCCGGGAGGGAGGGCGGCTCGCTGACACTGAACCACGCCGCCTCCCCGCTGGTGCGCTCCACCGCCTCGGCCGGGACCACTGCAGCAAACGCGACCGACAGCTCGGCGTCGGCGGGATGGCGGAGCCCATCGGCAAAGGCCCCCACCTGTTCGATCCAGGTCGGGTCAGCGCCAACGGCGTCGCGCGCCACGCGCCGCGCAGCCGCATCCAGCGTCTCCTCGCCGAGAACCCAGTCGGCGGGGAGTTGCCACCGCTCGCGCGCGCGAGGATCCGCTGCACGCACGCACAACACGGCAAGCTGCGGCCCGCGCGGCGTGAAGAGGGCGACGTCGATGGAGTGCGGAGAGCGTCGACCCGACGCGCGCGATGACGGAGGAGGAGGGGAAGGTGCCCGGTCGCGCATGACCGGCCGAATTAGTGCCGGTACGATACTAAAGTCAAGGGGCGATCACACCATCGTGTGATCGCCGCCTCCGGTCATTGTAGGGGCACTCCGTCGCGACGTCAACGCACGTGCAACACCGCCACACATGCTCCATGCGCTCGACATTCGCGCGCATCAACTCGCGCGATCGCGCATCACATCGCGCCATTGCGCGCCATTGCGCGCCATCGCCATTGGATACACGCGGGCAGTACACATGTCACGCGCGCGATCTGAACGTGGGAGGCATGCGAAGACCATGCAAACGCGAGGCGTAGGCGACGATACGCGACGCATCGCGACAGTTCGCCAACACCGCACCACCTCGATCAACGCCTCACGTGAGGCCGCGACGCACGTTACGGCCTGACACGACGCTCGCCGGCGCCAAACGGCAGCAAGGGCGGAATCGAGATCGGCAGTCGCGCGGTGATCGGTTGCGTCCCGAGGAGTGCACGCGCGGCCGCGCGCTGCGAGGCCGGACTCCCGCCCCACGCAATCGCATACGTCCCGACCGTCGGCACCTGCATCAAGAGGTACGGCGTGCCGTAGGACACGACGATCACCTTGGCCCGGCGCTTCTGCAGTGCCTCGACGAATTCGACGAAGGCGCGCGGAGCAGTCGCCGTCGCCGTCTCCGAGGTGATGTTCACGTACGAACCGACCACCACGACATCCGCTTTCGCCGCCTCCGCGAGCAAGGGCGCGTAATTCGGCGCCGCGTCATCGGCGTTCACGAACGCGGTACTCAGCGACCGCACGCCTCCGCGCAGTTGGGCATTGAATGCCACGCCGGCGCCAAGATCCGAGCGCCGCGCATACGACACCGACAGGACGCGCGGCCGGCGTCCGTCTCGCGCGAATGGAACGAGCGACGACGAGTCCCTCGCGAGCACGAAGGCACGCGAGGCAATCGTATTCGCGACGGCGATGTTCGCATCGCTCCCCACGACGCTGCGCACGCGTTCGACATCCACAACGCGCGTCGTGTGCAGGTCGAAGCGATGCTTGAGCGCGAGGACGCGACGCGCGGAGGCGTCGATGCGGCTCTCGTCGTAGCGTCCCTCGGTGATCCCGGCGAGAACGGCGTCGATCGTTCCCGGAATGTCGGCCGGCATGAGCAGGACGTCATTGCCCGCGGCGATGGCGCGTTTCGCGGCCTCGTCGGCACCAAACCGTTGCACCACGCCGGCCATGTCCATCGCGTCGGAGATCAGGAGGCCGTCGAAGCGCAGTTGGTCGCGCAGCAGCGACGTCATCACCGCCGGCGACAGGGTGGCCGGCACCTTGGCCGAGTCGAGCGCCGGCAGGAAGCCGTGAAACGTCATGATGCCGCCGATTCCCGCACCGATCACCGCCTTGAACGGCACCAGTTCGACGGAATCGAGTCGAGCGCGCGTGGCGGTGACCGTGGCGAGGGCGAGGTGCGAGTTGGTCTCGGTGTCGCCATGCCCGGGAAAGTGCTTCCCGGTGGCCAGCATCCCATGATCCTGAATGCCGCGCGTCACGGCGATCCCGAGGCGCGCGGTGAGCGCCGGGTCCTCGGAGAACGAGCGCGCCCCGATGACCGGGTTGGCGGGGTTGTTGTTGACGTCGAGCACCGGGCCGTACGCGATGTGGACGCCTAACGCCCGCGATTCCTCCGCGGTGATGCGTCCGTACTCGTAGGCGAGGGTGGTGTCGCCAATGGCCCCGAGCGCCATCTGCCACGGAAAGCTCGTCGCCCCCCCGAGGTCGATGGCATTCGGAAGGAAGTAGCCGCCGCGGAATCGGAAGCCGGCGCCGGTCTCGAGATCAGCACTCGCGAGGAGCGGGAGCGCACTCAGGCGCTGCAGCGCGTTGAGCTTTACCGCCACGTCGGTCGGTGACCCGACCGAAATGATGATGCCGCCGACATGCTGCTCGGTCACCAGCTTCGCCACGCGCGTCCACTCCGCGCTCGACGTCGCGACGTAGTCGCCGAGGATCCATGGCCAGACCAGTTGCGCGACCTTGTCACGCACCGGCAGGGTGAGCAGGACCGAATCGGCCCAGGCCAGATCGCTCTGCTCGGCCGCCGGGCGCTGCGGCGGGGAGAGCTCGGCGAGTCCCGATGGCGCGGCGGTGGGGGGCGGCGCCCCCTGAGCGGGGGAGACGGTCGCGGGGGGACGGTCAGGGACCGTGGCGCTGACTGGCGCCGGCGCGGCGACTGGCGCCGGCGCGGCGACTGGCGCCGGCGCGGCGACTGGCGCCGGCGTGGCCACTGGCGCAGGGGTCGGCGCGGGGGAAAGCCCGCCGCCGCACGCCGTCAGCAGCAAGGCGCCAGCGACGACGTGGCGCCCGCTCACCACGTGATCGTGCCCTTCTTGGTCGTGTCGACGTCCTCGCCATCCCCGGCCTTGAAGAGGAAGGCCTGCATGTTCTTGGTGAGGAAGCTGCGGGCCTGCGGGTCCATCACGTTGAGCCCGTAGTGATTGATCAGCATCGTCTGCTGCTTGAGCCAATCACCCCAGCAAGCCTGGCAGACCTCGGCCACGATGCGGGTGCCGATGGCGCCGGGAAAGGGCGCGCGTTCGAAGCCGGCGCGGGTCTGGCCACAGCGGGAGCAGGAGATGTCGGGCATGGCAACCTCGGTGGGGATCGCGTCACCCACGACGGCGCGGCACGGGCGCGCACAGCTCCGGAAGAGGAGATCCGCCGGTGGGACCGCGGAATGTAAGGAGCGACGGGACCCCCGCCAACCAACGCAGGAGCGGTCGCGGGTTCGTGCCTCGTGCGGGCCAGGAGTTGAGGCGGCGCCAGCACGGTGCGAGGATTCAGCGACGGCGCGGCGCGTGCGCCGGCGAGACGTCCCCCTGTCCATCCCCGCCACCGCTTCATGTCGCTTCCCAGGCATCACCGCCCCGGCGGCGGATTTCGCAATCCGTGGCCCGGGGGCGACGGGGCGCGAAGCATGCGCGACCTGTTGCGCTGGATGGTCTGGGAGCGACTGACGCGCCCACGCCCGCGCGATCCGTCGCCGGAGGTCTTCCCGCGCGCACTCCCCGCGCACCCGGCGCGCGTCGTGTCACCGCAGGTGGCGGTGACCTGGGTCGGGCACGCGAGCTTCCTCGTGCAGCTGGATGGGGTGAACCTGCTCACCGATCCGATGTGGAGCGATCGGGCATCGCCCCTCCCTATGCTCGGCCCACGGCGCTGGGTGCCCCCCGGGGTACCGTTCGAGGCGCTCCCGCCCATCGATGCGGTCCTCATCTCGCACAATCACTACGACCACCTCGACGACCGCACCGTGCGTCGCCTGGCGCGTCGCTATCCCGACGCCGCCTGGTTCGTCCCGTTAGGCGTGGCCCGGTTCCTCGGCGCGCGCGGGGCGGCGCGCGTGCATGAGATGGACTGGTGGGATGAGGCGTCGTTGGGCGCCATGCGCATCGCTTGCGCGCCGGCGCGCCACTTCAGCGCCAGGGGCATTCGCGACCGGGGCGCCACGCTCTGGTGCTCGTGGAGCATCCTCGGCCCATCGCGACGCGTGTACTTCGGCGGGGATTCGGCCTATCACCCGGAGTTCACGCGCATCGGCGAACGCCACGGCCCCTTCGACGTGGCCCTGCTGCCCATCGGGGCGTACGACCCCCGATGGTTCATGCAGGACGTCCACATGAACGCGGAGGAAGGGGTGCAGGCCTACCTCGACCTCTGCGCACCACACGAGAGCGCGAATCGCACGGCCATGGTCCCCATGCACTGGGGGACCTTCAAGCTGACCGACGAACCGATGGACGAACCGCCACGGCGTGCGCGCGCCGCCTGGGCGGCGGCAGCGCTGCTCGAGCGCGCATACTGGCATCTCGCGCACGGAGAAACGCGCCGCGCCTGAGCGGGGTTGCCGGCGGTCTCATCGCTCGACGTGACGGCTGTCACGAGTCAAGTTCCTCCCCCATCGGAGCCGAGACTCGGGACCATGGACAGACACTCGTCGTGGAGCGGAACACCGGGCGCCGGGGGCCCTGGTCACGGGGGAGGCGGTCGCGCTCGTCGCGTCCCGCCTCGCGTGAGGCCGCGCGGTCGAGGAGCGCCGCGCGCCGCGCAGTGGGAAGGGGGACGCCGGTGGTGGCTCGTGGCGTTGGGGACACTCGCCCTCGCCCTCATCCTGCCGCGCCTTGCCTGGGGGCAGGGGCTGCGCTCGAATTCGGCGAGCATTTCCCTCACGGTCACTGCGCCGGCACACCTGCGCGCTGGCACCGCGGCCGTTCGCCGCAGCGACTCGGTGGTTGATGCGTCGATCCAGATCCCGGGCGCGCCGTTCGACGTCGACCGCATCGAGGTGAGATTGGAGCACGCGCCCGCGCCGGGCGCCGCACTCTATGTCCGTGCGTCCGACGGGTCGCTCGATCCGCTCGGAGCGGAGTGGGGGCGCGTCGCGCCCGGGAACACGATGCGCGTGCGCGCGCTGGCCCCCGGTGGGGGCACGCTGCCCGGCGGGACATGGCGCGTGCGATTCCGGCTCGTGCCGCGCGACGTGGCTCTCGCGGCACTGGACATGCCCGGCGAGATCGTCATCCCGCCGCGTTAGGCGCTCCGTGGCGCCCCACCCCGTCGCATGTACCGCCGCTCGCGAGTGATCGCCCGCGGGGATCGCCCGCGGGGATCGCCCGCGGTGACGTACCGGGCGGCGCATCACGGCCGCGACGTGACGCGGCGAACGACGATGGTGAGGGCGCTGGCTCGCTCGTCGCGCGTCGGTGTCGCCATGCGTGGAGCCTGCACCACCTCGAACTTCCCAGCCGCGAGGAAGTCATCGAGGACGACGCGCACCGGGAGCGCTTTGGTCACTGGGCGCCGGTGAAAGAAGCGGCCGCGCGAATCGGTGTAGAGCACCTCGGATCCGATCTCCACCGCCGCCCCCTCGACGGGCGCACCGGCCTCGTCGACCACACGTCCCGTGATGACGAAGCGGTCCACGCGCCCGCCCGCGTTGCCGGCGAGCGGCCCAGCGAGATTGGTGAGGCCCCGATAAAAGAACGTGCTCCCTTGCGCCGAGTAGTGCACCTTGCCATCCGGCGTCACGAAGCTGCCTAACGTGAGTGCATAGCTGCCGACCTGCACCCGGGCGTTGAGGCCGATCGACTGGACGAACGGGTTCGTCGTGAGGTAGGGCGAGTGGGCCACCTGGTAGTCGAGCGACACCGAGGTGAGGCCCGTATTGACCGTGCCGCCGAAGCTCACCGAGGTTCGCCCACGCTCCCGCGTGATGACCTGCAGGAGCGACAGCTTGGGGGTGATGCTCTCGCGAAGGAGGAGCACCGGCGTCGAGATGCGCGAGGGCTCGGGCTCGAGGACGCGCAGGAGGTAGAATTCGCCCTGCATCCGGGGGCCGAGATCTCGGCGGGCACTGAGCGATGAACTGAGGTTGCGCATCCCGCCCGCGCGCGAGAAGTACCACCCCGATGACACCGTCGTGCCGAACAGCGTGGCGTTGGCCGAGACCTGGTTCAGCTCCGCCCGCTGCGGCAGGCCGCGAAAGGCGGAGTCCTGTCGAAAGTGCTGGCGTCCGGCCGAGAGCGTGAGGGCGGGGAGCGCGCGCCACGTCAGGAGGATGTTCTCGCGTTCCAGCTCGCTCTGGAGCGGCATCGGGGCCGAGGCGCGCCGGAAGCCGTTGCCCATGGCCGCGTAGACCGCCCTGACGTCGAGGCGCGACGTGCGCGCGTCGAGTGAGGCGGCGGCATAGGGCGCGTCACTGCCGATGCCCGCGGTCGCACCGGTCGTCACACCTAACGCTGGTGCCCATCGGACCGATCCGAGGACCGTCTGCCGATTGGTGGCCACGGCGTGCCCCATGACCGACAGGTTGCGGCGCACGTCGTACTGCGCGCGCACATAGGCCATGGCCCGGGACGGCGTGTTGGAGGCGAAGTACGGCGCCGCGACCGCATTCGCGCTGGCGCCGCCAAAGGCCTGGAGGGTGGTGCGCCCGCGGCGGCGCTGCAGCGACGCCCCCTGTGCGAGGATCGCGCTCCCGCCGCCGAAGACGTCGGTCTCGAGGTGAAAGGGGAGGGCATCGTTGCCGAGTCGCAGCGTGTCGCGCCCGGCGAGGAGGCGACGGGCCGACCACCCGAGGCGGATCCCGTCGAGGTACCCGATCCCCAGCGACCCTTCGTACCCGTTGCCCCAGACGCTGAGCACACCGCCGTATCCCTCGAAGAGCGACGACCCGCCCCCCTGCAGCTGGAAGACCTGCGCCGCCGCAGGGCGCGTCGCCAACGCGAGGCCCAGGGCCAGGCCCAGCACGCGCACCGGCACGCGGCCCGGCATCACGAGGAGGGCGCGAGGGTGACGACGCGGGGTCGGCGGCATCGTTAGTACGCCAGCGCGCGCAGCGTGAGCGTGCCGCGATACGTCCCGGACGGCAGGTTGGGAAGTCCGCGAAGGTCCAGCTGCAACTCGAGGTCGTCCGTCCGCTGGCCCACGCCGTTGAACGGGGCGATGACCAGCTGGCGGAACAGGTGCAACGTCGCCCCGGGCGTTCCGACACCGCCGATCGGCGCGCCGGTGAACGACGTGAACACGGTGGGCCGACCGCTCGACATGCGCGCCTGGACGCGGCTCGACGGGATGTCCGAGCCCGGGGCACTGAGCGCCGCCGTGGGAGAGGAGAAGTAGCCCACGAGGTCGACGGCCGTGATCAGCGTCGCCAGGTCCCACTGGGTGGTGATGCTGACCGGCGTGGGGAAGCGATTGATGGTGTTGTCCACCAGGGCGGTGAGGATCTGCGTCGCCCCGGTGTTGATGCGCAGGCTCAGGGTGTTCGCCATCGCACTCGGCCCGCCGGCGGGCGCGTTGGCCGAACTCTGCCAGATCCCGACCGGTGAGAGCGTGGGCGGCGTGGTGGCGATGGTGCTGACCTGCGCGTGCAGCGGGCCCGCCGCCAGGACGCTCAGCACGGCCATCCCCCATCGGCGCGGGCGCCACCGCCGGCTCACGAACGGCACGCGCGTCATGCCAGGGTCTCGCGCCTAACGCGAAGCGCCCGCGCGGCGCTCCTCGACCGTGAAGTGCGCAAAGCGAAGCACGACGCGGTCCGGGTGCTCGGCGCCATCCCACGGCACCTCGACCCGGCGCTTGCTCTGCGGGAACAGGGGGAAGCCACCGAACGGCGTGGACCGCTTGCCATCGACGCTCAGCTCGGACCCGAGCACCCGTCCCAGCGAAGGGCTCGTGTTCTCCAGCTCGAGCACGGCCTTGTGGCCGGCGCTGTCGAAGTCGAAACCGCGCACCGCGACTGCTTCCTTGCGGAGCGGATCCTTTTGGAGCAGATAGACGACATGCGGCAGTTCGAGGCGAACGTTGAGTCCGCTCGTGGTGCGCGCCCCGGTCATGGCCGAGAGGACCATGAACCAGGCGGGGAGTCGCCTGGCCTTGGCTTCGTACGAAACGGTGTACGTGCCTAACGGCGGGATCTTGAACGACATCGCCGAGAGGCGCACCTCCACGTTGCTTGAGTCGAACGGGAGGTCGGAGAGCGTGCCCTGCTCGTCCACGCGGAACCCGCGCGGTTCGAGCACGACCGTGAGGGGAAAGAGCGTCTCGTTCACGAGCTCGAACTTCCCCCGCCCCTGCACCGCATACTCGACGACCGCCGGGCGCACGGTCTGTGCACCTGACGGGGCGGCCACGGCCCCCGCCACGAGCACGGCGAGCGCGGCGCGGCGGAGGGTGACGAGAGCCAGGGATTGCCGCATGGTCGGTCGAAAGGGAAGGAAGCGCCGCTGGCTACTGCGTGATGGCGCGCAGGTTCAACGTTCCCGCGTACGTCCCGGCCGTGACGCTCTGGCCCGTGAGGTCGATCTGCAGGTAGAGGTCATCGGTACGTGACGACTTCTTGTTCGTTCCCGTGATGGCCTGGGAGAAGAGCGACAGCGTACCACCCGCGACACCGACCGAGCTCGCGCCGCCGATCACCACAGCGCCGGTGAAGGGATTGAAGGCGCCGCTCGTCCCAAGTCGCCCCTTCACGAGCGAGGACGCGATGTAGTCGGTGCCGTTGGCCAGCGCCTGCGTCGGATTGCTGAAGTAGCCCACGAGCGTGACGCTCGACGCGGACGGATTGATGTCCCACGTCGTGGTGATGTTGACCGGCGAGGCGAAGGTGTTGACCACATTGTCGGCCAGGCTGGCCATGGTCTGCGTGCCGCCGGAATTGATGGCGATCGAAAGCGCCGCCTGCTTGGTCGCGTTGATCGTGACGGTGGCGGTGTTGGAGAGAAGCCCGGACTGCGCCTGCGCGACGCCAGCGGTGGCGGCCAGGAGCAGGGCGGCGCGGCGAATGCTGCGGAACGAGAGCATGCGAACTACCTCGGCATGAAGTGGAAAACGGGGCGTGCGAATCCGCGTGAGTCGGAAGGAGTGGGGCAGCGTGTTGCCAACCCGGACCTTGCGTGTATCCGCCGATTCGACGAGCAGAACGAGACGCCCGTCACCACTTTGAACACCGTAAAAATTGTTGACAGTCTGCAGATTGATGCGAATCGAGTGTGGCAAAGTGCCACGCAGTAGATCTTTCGGCCGGAGAAGGGCACGGCGCCGAGCCATCAGCGTCAATAATCGCGACAGCTCGCCGATGCATTTCGATGTGAGGACCCTAACCTGCTGCAATACAGACGCTTCAGTGCGCCGCAGGTCATGCCGATACTCGCCCGCCCGCCCGCCCTCCGGCGAGGGAGGTTGGCCGCCACCCAACGGGTCGCGCGTTTTGCGGCGATCCGCCTGCGCGCCCGGCGTGAGAGCCGTGGTCGGCCCGCGCCGACCGCGTGACGGACAAGGAGGGGAGGAGGCACGCCCCGCGTGCCGCGCGCCCAGAGGGGCGACCCGGAACGCCGAGCCGACCGGTGCCCGCTGACTCAGTACTGCGGGATGGCCGGGTCGACCTCGCGCGAGTAGCGATCGATTCCTCCCGACAGGTTCCAGAGCCGCGTGAAGCCCTGGTCGGCCAGGTACCTGGCAGCGGCAAGCGAGCGAACGCCGTGATGACAGTAGACCACGATCTCGTCCTCGCGCTCGAGCGACCCAATCGCCTGGGCAAACTCGCCAAGCGGAATGTGGCGCGCGCCGTCGAGGCGCGCCGTCTCCCATTCCCACGGTTCGCGAACGTCGACGATTGTGATCCTTTCGCCATCGGCAAGCCGCGAGGCGAGGACCGCCGGGTGCAACGGGCGTACCCCGGTCCATCCCGTGGTGGATGGCGCGGACGAATCACCCGCACCGTCGGCGGAGGCGCCCGAAGAGATTGGTGACTTCTCTGCGCCCGGCGTGTTCTGGCCGGACGGATTGATTGGATCGCGCATCGCGGGTTGCAAACGGAAGGAGAGAAGTTCCTCGTAAAGCGTTACGTTACATGCTCTTGTCACACTTGCCCCCGTGGCCCGCCCCTCACGATCGGGGCACACGGACTCCCACGCTCTCACACTCGATGGGGATTCCCGCCCGCTCGTGCTGGCGAGCTGGGCAGAATATACCGGGCGACTTGTCTGGACAGGCTCTGCATTTTCCCGTTGCTTTCAGCAATCGCTGAGCTCGTCTAGCAGCTCCCTCCCGCCTCGATGTCGCCCCGCCCCACGGCCGACAGCCCGACGCGACCGTACGAGGTCGCGATCGTCGGCAACGACGCCGTCCTCGCTGCGCTCCCCGCGCGTCCCATGCAACTGGCCCACGCGATTCTCGCGTGTGGGTACGACTTGGTCGTGCCCGTCAGCTGGGGTGAGGAGGCGTTGGCGGAACATGCCTTGCGAGTGATCGCGGCGCGCGGGAGCGTTCCGGCGATTTATTGCGCCTGTCCGTCGCTCCGCGCGCGCCTGCTTTCCGCGGGTAGTGAACTGGCGCCGTACATGATCTCGCTCGTGGCACCGTCCGTCGCCACGGCGCGCTATCTGCGCGCACTGCAGCCGGACGTCGCGCTGCGCATCACGATGATCGGCGGCTGCCCCGGCGCGCGTGATCTGTCGATCGACACCCGGGTCTCGGCGCAGGATTTTCTTCGCCTCCTCGTGAACCGCGGGATCTCGCTCGCCAGGCAGCCCGCGGTGTTCGACTCGGTTATTCCTCCCGATCGTCGCCGGTTCTTCTCGTTGCCCGGCGGTTGTCCGGCGCCCAAGGCCCTGGAGACGCGCGCCCCCGAGCGGCGCCTCGTGACGATCACCGACGAGGAGTTCTCGACCGAACTCGCCGAGCACCTGCTCAGTCGCGAGAACATCCTCATCGATCTGTCATCGCGTCTCGGCTGCACCTGCTGCGGCGGCGCGGCGACCGGCGAGCACTGGGGGCCGTCAGGGCAGGACGAGATCCTGCAGTACGAACCGCCACGCGCCCCCACACCGATTCTCGATCTCGACGTCGAGGTGCCGCTCGACATGGCCCCCCTCGAGCCGCCACCGCCGGCGATGAGATCAGAACGCGCGAACGAACGTGCGAGCGAGGGCACCAGCGAGCGCACGATCGAGCGCGAAGGACGCATCGAGTCGATTCGGCTTCCCGGCGCGTCCCCCATCGCCGAGGCGCGCCAACGCGCCGAACGTCGACGGATCGCGGTCACTCCGCCAGCCGCAATGGCGCAGACATCGGCCCTGGCAGAGGGGCAGGCTCCGCCGATCGCAGCAGCGCCCGCGGTCACTCGAGGGCACGCGTCGACGCCAATGCCGGCGCCACTGCCAATGCCGCGAGGCGTAGGCGCCGGCCTGGCGGACCTCGGGGAAGGACCAGTCCTGCGGGCCGCCGTGCCACCGACCGCGGCGACCGCCGCCGTCCTGCGTGGTGACGCCGCGGTGCTCCGTCCGACACAACCGGAGCCAGACATCGCGCGAGGCGAGCGCCCAAGTGCCGGCGGTAGCAGGACGGAAGTGCCGATCGTGGCCGGGACCGTTTCCATGCCGGTTGCCGCGCTCATCGCCTCCGGGGCCGACGCGTTACCACCCGACGCGCCAGCGACCGACACGCCAGCTGACATTCCCGTAGCTGCGGAAGCGTCTGCGGTACCAGAGCCCGAAGACGCAGCGGCTCGCTCTCGGCGCAGCGTGCCGCACTGGTTCCATCTCTCACGCTCCGGGCAGCATCCACGGGCGACCGTCGGAGAAGGGAGGGTGCTGCCGCGCGCCTACATTCGGCACACGCCAGTTGGAGGCCGGCTTGGAGACGAGCGCACGCCGATGCCCGATCTGGAGGTGGAACGCGCGCTGGACGTAGTGGTCGAGCCGATTCCCACTCTTCCCGCACGCGCGTCGACCGAACTCGCCGTAGCCGTGGAACCCTCGCGCTTACCCCTCGACGTGGACCCCATCGGCGTCGTGGGGGTCGGGCCGGTCCTCGTTGCGATCGCCGACGCGCCAACGGATTTTCCCGCTGAAGAAACGAGCGTCGCCCCACCGGTCGCAACGATCGCGGGCGGCACACCCGGCCATGGAGCACCCGCGGTCGAGACCGATGTGGCAGAAGCGCCCACAGCGGGGCTGACCGCGATGCCGCCTCACGCAGCGGCGCCCCCACAGTCTGCCCCACAGCGCGATGCCCCACAGCGCGACGACCCGCAC
>ERZ795044.2416-NODE-2416-length-16199-cov-8.077862_pt1 | contig 16199 bp, 17 predicted proteins | sample MGYA00375128_ERZ795044 | MGnify/ENA primary metagenome ERZ795044 (study PRJEB30173, sample SAMN05720213) | anaerobic digester metagenome | isolation source: active sludge of municipal wastewater-treating anaerobic digesters | place: USA | collected 2014-12-22 ... | reverse complement strand
TTGACGTTCTGGCCGAGCAGGTTGACCTCGCGCACGCCCTGCGCGGCGAGTTGGGCGACTTCGACCAGCACGTCCTCGAACGGCCGGCTGACTTCCTCGCCGCGGGTGTAGGGCACCACGCAGAAGCTGCAGTACTTGCTGCAGCCTTCCATGATCGAAACGAACGCGGAGGGTCCGTCTGCCCGCGGCTCCGGCATGCGGTCGAACTTCTCGATCTCCGGGAAGCTGATGTCCACCTGCGGCCTGCCGGTGCTGCGGCGCTCGCGGATCAGCTCCGGGAGGCGATGCAGGGTCTGCGGACCGAACACCAGGTCCACGTAGGGGGCGCGTTTGACGATGGCGGCACCTTCCTGGCTGGCGACGCAGCCGCCCACCCCGATCAACACCTTTTCGCCGTCCTTGTTCAGCGACTTCCAGCGACCGATCCGGCTGAACACTTTTTCCTGCGCTTTTTCGCGGATCGAGCAGGTATTGACCAGGATAACGTCGGCTTCTTCTGCGATCGTGGTCAGTTCCATGCCGTCGGTCGCGGCCAGCACATCGGCCATCCGCGCCGAGTCGTACTCGTTCATCTGGCAGCCGTGGGTCTCGATGAACAGTTTCTTGCGTGCGGGCGCGTCCGCGACCTGCGGTTCGGGCTGGCTCATGGGTTCTCTCCGGGGCGCGGCGGTTAATCCGGGCCGGTTTGGGGGCGCGAGCTTAGCAAACGCCCCGGCTGCGCCGGTTCGCCACCGGCTGGGCTGCGCTCGCGCGCTGCGGCGTTCAGGAAAATCAAGGACTTGTCATCGCAAATCGGAGCGGCGAGACTGCGCGGATGAAGGGGTTGGCCGCCGTCCTGTTCTCGACTTTGTTGCTGGCCACGCCGGCGCTGGCGGGGAACGTGTATCGCTGCGAAGGCAGTGACGGGGTGACCACGTACGCGAACAAGAAGGTGGCCGGTGCCAGTTGCAGGCTGGTCGGCAGTTACAAGGCGCAGCGTGCGCCCAGGCCGAAGGTCGCGGCCGCGCCGCCAAAGACGTCATCGTCGCAACGCGGCAGCGAATCCCCGCCACCTGGTGGCGTGCCTCCGGCCACGATGGCGGCTTCGCAACTTGCCCCGTCGTCGGTGCCGACCGCCGCGGACATCCCGGCGCCTGCGGTGCCCGTGGCAGCCCCGGTGCCCGCGGGGCCGCGGCGGGTGCACGGACAGGTCTATTCCTACATGAAGGACGGCGTGCGCACCTACACCAGCGCCCGCCCGCGCGGCATGTCGCTGGCCTCGGTGCGCACCATCAAGTACAGCTACATGGAGACCTGCTACGCCTGTGGGACCAAGCCGGGGGTGAACTTCCGCACCCTCCGCCTGAACACCACCGCGTACCAGGCCGAGATCGCCGCTGCCGCGCGCGAGCACGGGGTCGATGAATCGATCGTCCGCGCCATCATCCATGCCGAATCCGCCTTCAACCCCAACGCGCTGTCGCGGGTCGGTGCGCAGGGGCTGATGCAGCTGATGCCGGCCACCGCGCGCCGCTTCGGCGTGGGCAATGCGTTCGACGCCAACCAGAACATCCGTGGCGGCGTGCAGTACCTGGCGTGGCTGCTGAAGCGCTTCAACGGCAACCTGACCTTGGCCGCCGCGGGTTACAACGCGGGCGAGGGCGCGGTGGCCAAGTACGGCGGCGTGCCGCCCTACAGCGAGACCCGGCGCTACGTGGAACGGGTCGGCCTGCTGGCCGATCGTTACCGGGGACTGGGCAATCCCGTCGCGGCGCCGACCCCGGGCGGATTGTCGGCTCGTTAAGCGTTCCGTTACACTTCCCCGTCTTTTGCGGCCGGTCAGCGTGCGCCAGCACGTCGCCGGGCACCGCAGTCGTGTATTTGCTTATTTTCGGAGTGCGGGATGACCAATCATGAGGTCAACACCGGCCGGCGCAGGTTCCTGACCGCGACCACGGCAGTGGTCGGTGCGGTCGGGGCGGGGTTCGCCGCGGTGCCTTTCATCAAGTCGTGGAGCCCCAGTGCCCGCGCCCGTTTCGCCGGTGCACCGGTAAGCCAGGACCTCAGCGCCCTGGCCGAAGGGCAGCAACTGGTGATCAACTGGCGTGGCCAGCCGATCTTCATCGCCAAGCGCTCCAAGGCAATGCTGGAGACCATGAAGTCGCTGGATTCGCTGCTTGCGGATCCCGGTTCGGCGAACGCCGACCAGCAGCCCAAGTACGCGCAGAACGCCACGCGCTCGATCAAGCCGGAGATCTCGGTCCTGGTGGGCGTGTGCACGCACCTGGGCTGCGCCCCGGAATTCCTGCCAGAAGTGAAGCCGGAGCCGTTCGACCCGGACTGGAAGGGCGGCTACTTCTGCCCCTGCCACAAGTCGCGCTACGACCTGGCCGGCCGCGTGCTGAAGGCGCAGCCGGCACCGGCCAACCTGCCGGTGCCGCCGTACTACTTCGAGAACGACACCACCGTCGTCATCGGCGTTGATCCGAAGGGGGCTGCGTAAGCCATGGCGAACTTCCTCATCCGCACCGCCACCGACGCCGCCAACGGCGCGATGGAATGGGTCAACCAGCGCGCGCCCGGCATGATGCCGTTCTACCGCAAGCACATGTCGGAGTACTACGCGCCGAAGAACTTCAACATCTGGTACATCTTCGGCATCCTGGCCACGGTGGTGCTGGTCAACCAGATCGTCACCGGCATCTTCCTGACGATGCACTTCAAGCCGAGCGCGGCGGAGGCCTTCGCCTCGGTCGAGTACATCATGCGCGACGTGGAGTGGGGCTGGCTGATCCGCTACATGCACAGCACCGGCGCGTCGCTGTTCTTCGTGGTGGTCTACCTGCACATGTTCCGCGGCCTGATGTACGGCTCCTACAAGAAGCCGCGCGAGCTGGTCTGGCTGCTGGGCATGCTGATCTACCTGGTGCTGATGGCCGAGGCCTTCCTCGGCTACGTGCTCCCCTGGGGCCAGATGTCGTACTGGGGCGCCAAGGTGATCATCTCCCTGTTCGGCGCGTTCCCGGTCATCGGCACCGGCCTGACCGAATGGATCATGGGCGATTACAACCCGGGCGACGCCACGCTGAATCGCTTCTTCGCGCTGCACGTGATCGCGCTGCCGCTGGTGCTGTTGCTGCTGGTGGTCCTGCACCTGTTCGCGTTGCACGAGGTCGGCTCCAACAATCCCGATGGCGTCGAGATCAAGAAAGGCCCGAAGGGCAACCGCTGGTCGCCGACCGCGCCCGCCGACGGCGTGCCGTTCCACCCGTACTTCACGGTCAAGGACACGTTCTACGTCTGCTGCTTCCTGGTCATCGCGGCGTTCATCATCTTCTACGCGCCGGCCTTCGGCGGCTGGTTCCTGGAGCACGACAACTTCACCGAGGCGAACGCCCTGGTGACGCCGGCCCACATCAAACCCGTGTGGTACTACACCCCGTACTACGCGATGTTGCGCGTGGTGCCCTCGTTCTTCGGCATCAAGCTGTGGGGCGTGCTGGTGATGTTCGGCGCGATCGCGGTGTTGTTCCTGGTGCCCTGGCTCGACAAGTCGCCGGTGAAGTCGTATCGCTACCGTGGCTGGCTGAGCTGGGGGATGCTGCTGATGTTCGCGGTCTGCTTCCTGTGGCTGGGCAAGATCGGCGCCGGCCCGGGCACGGATCCGACCGAGACGATCATCGGCCGCGTGCTGACCTTCCTCTACTTCGCCTTCTTCATCACCATGCCGGTGTGGACGAAGCTCGACAAGACCAAGCCGGTGCCGGAACGGGTGACGATGCATGACTAACTTGCCTTCCAAGAAGCGGGCGTTCGTCTCCCGCCTGGCGGTGTTCGCCGCCGGTGTCCTGCTGTCGACCGTGGCGCTGGCCTCCGGCGGCGGCAACCTGCAGCAGGCCGGCACCGACCTGACCGACAAGGCCTCTCTGCAGCGCGGCGCGCAGCTGTACATGAACTACTGCAGCGGCTGCCATTCGCTGAAGTACGTGCGCTATGCCCGCATCGGCGAGGACCTGGGCCTCTCCGAGGATGACGTGCAGGCCAACCTCAACTTCAATGGCGGCAAGATCGGCGACCACGTGATTTCGCCGATGACCGCGGAGATGGGCGTGGCCGCGTTCGGCAAGGCACCGCCGGACCTGAGCGTGATCGCGCGCGTGCGCGGCAGCGACTGGATCTACACCTACCTGAAGTCGTTCTACCTGGACGAATCGCGTCCCGTGGGCTGGAACAACACGCTGTTCGCCAACGCCTCGATGCCGAACCCGCTGTGGGAACTGCAGGGCCTGCAACAGCCGGTGCATGGCAAGAAGACCGCGAGCGGCGAACTGCCGGTCGAGGGGTTCACCATCAGCCAGGCCGGCACGCAGGATGCGCAGGCATTCGACCAGACCGCGCGCGACATCACCGCCTTCCTGGAATACGCCGGCGAGCCCGCCGCACTCAAGCGCGAAAGCCTGGGCGTGTGGGTGATCCTGTTCCTGGTCTTCCTGGCGTTCCTGGCCTGGCTGCTGAAGAACGAGTACTGGCAGGACGTCCACTGACACGACGGCGGCAGGTGCGACGAACAGGGTGAAGTACGCTTTGCGGCCGTCCGCATCGTGCGGGCGGCGCAGGTGCGACCGGGATTCCCGGGCGCAGGAGTTGTCCTGATGATGGCTGTGAGTCCGCGTATGCGTAACGCACTGACCTTGTTTTCCTCGGTCGACGATGTCCTTTGCCACCGCGTCCGCCTGGTGCTGGCAGCAAAGGGCGTCACCTACGACTTCGTGTCGGTCGACCCGCAGAACCCGCCCGAAGACCTGATCGACCTCAATCCCTACCACTCGGTGCCGACCCTGGTCGAGCGCGACCTGGTGCTGTACGCGGCCAGCGTGGTCAGCGAATACCTGGACGAGCGCTACCCGCATCCGCCATTGATGCCGGTTGATCCGCTCTCCCGCGCGCGGCTGCGCCTGGCGATGCTGCGCATCGAGCACGACTGGGTGCCGCAGGTGCAGGCGATCCGGATGGGCAACAAGCAGCAGGTCGAAGCCGCGCGCAAGCGCCTGAAGGAACTGCTGACGGCATCGGTGCCGCTGTTCAAGGCCAGCAAGTTCTTCCTCAACCAGGAAATGAGCCTGGCCGACTGCGCGATGGCGCCGATCATCTGGCGCCTGCAGTCGCTCGGCATCCCGCTGCCGAAGGACGGCAAGGCGATCGAGGACTACGGCAACCGGATCTTCCGCAACCCCGGTTTCCTGCGCAGCCTGACCGAGCAGGAAAAGGCCCTGCGCGACCTCCCGTTGTGATGGTGGATTGAGATGGGCGATACCGCCCCGCCCGCGATGTCCAGCCAGCGCCCGTACCTGTTGCGCGCGCTTTACGAATGGATCGCCGACAACGGCATGACCCCGCATGTGCTGGTCGATGCGCGCATGCCCGGCGTGCGCGTGCCGGCGCACGCGGTGAAGGATGGACGCATCGTGCTCAACATCGCCGAACGCGCGGTGGCCAAGCTCGAACTCGGCAACGACGCCCTGCGTTTCAGCGCCCGCTTCGCCGGCGTCAGCCAGGCCGTGCTGGTCCCGCTCGAGGCGATCATCGCGATCTACGCGCGGGAAACCGGCCAGGGCATGGCGTTGCCGGAGGAACCCCGCCCCAGTGCGTCGCAGGTGGACCAAGGCGAGGTCGTCGAGCAGGTCGACGACGCCCCGGGGGCGGTCGATTCGCCCGAATCGCCGGACACCCCGCCGGAACCGCCCAAGCGCGGTGGCCACCTGCGCATCGTGAAATGACCGACGGGCAGGCCCCCGTGCTTGCCTTGGTCTTGTCGGGAGAGCAGGCAACGACAGGGGATTGCCGCTATGCAACGACCGGTCGCCCGAACGAAGCCACGGGTTTGCCTGCGGCCGTCAATGACCAGGGAAACTGCGCACCACGGCCTGCGCTGCCCGGCTCGGGCCACTGAAGCCGACCAGCTTGTCGCCGAGCAGGACGATCCGCCCGATGTGGCGATCCTGGCCATCTTCCGAGTAATCGAAGCGGAAACTGCGCTCCCACCCGAGCCAACCATCCTCCTTGCGGCGCAGGCGCATCCCGGTGGCATGCGTGGATTGATCCAGCCACTGCACGCCCGCGGCCTGGCATGCGTCACGGCCAATCAGGGCCGCGCGCTCCGCCGCTGCGCGCGCAGCGGAGAACGTGAAGAAGGCGATGACGCCCACAATCATTAAAATCAGCAAGGTCGGCATCCGCCCAATGTGGTGGTGCCGGGACCTCAGCGCAAGCATGGACAGGGGGAACGCGCGCACATGGCAATGAAGCTGGTATTCCAGGGCGGGGAACATCCCCCGTTTCCTCTTCCCGACGGGGCCTGTTCGGTCGGCTCGGCGCTCGACGCCGACATCGCGCTCGGGCGCGACGGGATCGAACCGCTCCACTGCGAGCTGCTGGTCGGTGCGCACGGCGTGAGGCTGCGGGTCATCCCGGGCGCGCGGGTACTGGTCAATGACCGGCCCGTGGATGGGGTGATCGCCCTGCGCGCAAACGATGCCCTGGGGCTGGCCGAGGTGAAGGCCCGGCTGGTCGAGGTGGTCGAAGAGCTGCCACGCGCGCCCGCTCCCCAGGTCGGGGTCGAGCGCGGCGAACTCAACGCCACGATGGTGCGCCCGGTCGTCCCGAAGTTCGCGTTGCGTGCGGTATCGGGTGCGTTGTTCGGGCGCAGTTTCCCGCTGCAGTCGATCCTCAGCATCGGGCGCGCGGACGACGCCGGCCTGCGGATTCCGCTGGACAGCATCTCGCGGCAGCACGCCCGGTTGACGCCTGCCGGCAACGAGGTGCTGGTCGAGGACCTAGGCTCGGCCAATGGCACCTGGATCAACGGGAAGCGGATCACCCGCGCCAGTGCCAAGCACGGCGACGAGATCAGCTTCGACAAGGAGCGCTTCCAGTTGCTGGAACCCGGGCAACCGGCGGTCGTGCCGAGGCGTTCCAGGGGCATGGGCCGTGCACGCTGGCCGTGGGTGCTGGCGGCACTTCTCGCAGGCGCTGCACTGGCGACCTGGTTGATCCTCTAGCGGATCAACCGCCCGGCGGCGGGCCCAGCTTCAGCGAGAAGTCGATCGCGTGCAGGTGCTTGGTCAGCCCGCCGATCGAGATGCAGTCCACGCCGTCTTCGGCGATGCCACGCAGCGTGGTCATGTCCACGCCGCCGGAGACTTCCAGCGGGATGCGTCCCAGGTAGGGCGCACCCTTGGCGATGCGCACCGCCTCGCGGCGCGTATCGGCATCGAAGTCGTCGATGAGGATGCGGGTGCAGCCTGTGTCCAGGGCCTCGCGCAACTGCGCCAGGGTCTCCACCTCGACGATCAGCGGCAGTCCCGGCTGCAGCGCGCGGGCGCGCGCGATCGCCGCGGCCACCGAGCCGAACGCGCGGATATGGTTTTCCTTCAGCATCACCGCGTCGTAGAGCGCAATGCGATGGTTCATGCCGCCGCCCACCCGCACCGCGTACTTCTGCGCCAGGCGCAGGCCGGGGATGGTCTTGCGGGTATCGAGGATCTTCGTGCCGGTGCCGCGCACTGCATCCACGTAGTGGGCAGTGGTGGTGGCGGTGCCGCTCAACGTCTGCAGGAAGTTCAGCGAAGCGCGCTCGGCGCTGACCAGCGCGCGGTTGCGGCCCTGCAGGGTGGCGATGACCGTGCCCCTGCCGACGTGGTCGCCCTCGTCGCAACGCCAGTCGATGCGCACGCCTGGGTCCAGCGCGCGATGGACGGCATCGAACCACGGCCGGCCGGCCACGACGCAGTCCTCCTTGCACAGCAGGTACGCGCGATCCGGCGTGTCATCGAGCAGCGACGCCGTGGCATCGCCGGGGCCGAGGTCCTCGGCCAGCGCCGCATCGACATTCGCCGCGATGACCTCGGCCGGGGGCGGCGCGAACCGGTTGCCAGCGCTCATGCCTTGGGGAAGTCAGCGACCTGCGCGGTGGCGATGCCTTCCTCGGTGAGCAGCACCGGGATGCCGTCGTCGATTCGGTACACGGTCTTGCGGTCGCGGGTGACCAAGGCCTCGCGCAGCAGTGCGGTCTGCAGGCTGTCGTCGTTCAGGCGCAACCCGCCTGCGGCGATCGCGCGGTTCAGTGCGTCCAGCCCGGGGGCTTCCAGCATCGCCAACGGCATGCGGGTGGCGGGGCAGGCGAGGATGTCGAGCAGCTTGCGGTCCATGCGGTTCCGGGCGACGCGCGCCGATGACGGGTGGGATCGCTAGAATACCGGTTTGGATCGGGCGCCACGGCGCAGGCATCGTGATGACAGGCAGCGCGGACGCATCTGACCAGGGCAGGCCACTCGTCGGCATCGTGATGGGCTCGCGCTCCGACTGGGAGACGATGCAGCATGCGGCGCTGCGCCTGGAAGCGCTGGGCGTGGCGCACGAAGTCCGCGTGGTCTCCGCGCATCGCACGCCGGACGTCTTGTTCGAATACGCCGCCAGCGCATCATCGCGCGGCCTGCGCGCGATCATCGCCGGCGCCGGCGGCGCGGCGCACCTGCCGGGCATGCTGGCCGCCAAGACCGTGGTGCCGGTGCTGGGCGTGCCGGTGCAGAGCAAGGCGTTGAACGGGATGGATTCGCTGCTGTCGATCGTGCAGATGCCGGCCGGGATACCGGTGGCGACCTTCGCCATCGGCAATGCCGGTGCCGCGAATGCGGCGCTGTTCGCCGCGGCGATGCTCGCATCGGAGCACGCGGCGATCGGCGCTGCGCTCGACGCCTTCCGTGCGCAACAGACCGACGACGTCGCCCGCAACGACGATCCACGCAAGTAAGGCGGCCGCATCGATGAAGACGGTCGGCATCCTCGGCGGCGGGCAATTGGCGCGGATGATGGCGCTGTCCGCCGCGCCGCTGGGCCTGCGCTTCCTGGTCCTCGATACCGCCGCCGACGCCTGCGCGGCGCAGTTCGCGCCGATGGTGGTCGGCGACTACACCGACGAGGCCGCGCTGGCCGAATTCGCCTCGAAGATCGATGTCGCGACGTTCGACTTCGAGAACGTGCCGGCGGAATCCGCGCAGTGGCTGGCGGCGCGCGTGCCGGTGTTCCCGAGCCCGCGTGCGCTCGCCGTCGCGCAGGACCGGCTGGCCGAGAAGACCCTGTTCCGCGAGCTCGGCATCCCGGTGCCGGAGTTCGCCGACATCGATTCGCGCGCCGCGCTCGATGCGGCCGTGGTGAGGCTGGGCACGCCCTGCATCCTGAAGACGCGTCGCCTCGGCTACGACGGCAAGGGCCAGTTCCGGATCAAGTCGCCGGCGGATGTCGATGCCGCGTGGGAGGCCCTGGGCGCGCAGGCTGGCACGGTCGGCCTGATCCTGGAGGGCTTCGTCGCGTTCCAGCGCGAACTCAGCGTGGTCGCGGTGCGTGGGCAGCGCGGTGAATTCCGCGCCTGGCCACTCACCGAGAACTGGCATGTCGATGGCGTGCTGTCGGCCAGCCTGGCGCCGGCGCGGGTGGACGATGCGATGAGTGCCGTCGCGATGTCGCATGCACGCAAGCTCGCCGACGCGCTGGACTACGTGGGGGTGTTCGCGCTGGAGCTGTTCTGCCGCGACGGCGAACTGCTGGCCAACGAACTGGCGCCGCGCGTGCACAACTCCGGCCACTGGACCATCGAAGGCAGCGAGACGTCGCAATTCCAGAACCACCTGCGTGCCGTGCTCGGCTTGCCGCTGGGCGATACGCGGATGCTCGGCGTGGCCTGCATGCTCAACTGGATCGGCGAGATGCCGGATGCCGCGCCGGTCCTGCGCGAGGCCAGCGGACATTGGCACGACTATGGCAAGGAGCCGCGCGCCGGCCGCAAGGTCGGGCATGCCACGCTGCGTGCCGAATCCGCGGACGAGTTGGCGGGCGCGCTGCAACGCGTCGGCGATGCCCTCGGGCGGCAGGCGCAAGTCGCGCCGGTGATCGAGCGCTTGCGCGGATAGGCGCATACGGGGAATGCGCCAAAAACAACGGCCGGAGATCCGGCCGTTGTCGTGTTGCGATGCCGCGCCTCAGCGGCAGCGGCCAAAGCGATCGGGCGAGGCACCCGGCCCCCCCTTCCAGCCTGGCGGATTTTCCCAGTTGGTGCCGCGGCCACCGCGCGGCCCCGGGGGGTTGTTGTCCAGGTCCAGCCAGCAACGGCGCGCCTGGTTCCAGAGCCCGAAGCGGGGATGCCAGTAGCCGTAGTGCTGGCTGAAGTAGTAGCCGTTCCTGGCCACCTTGAATTCGTAACGCTTCCCGCCATGGCGATACCAGCGACGATCCGGCGAGGCACCCGGCCCCCCCTTCCAGCCCGGCGGGTTTTCCCAGTTGGTCCCGCGGCCGCCAGCCGGGCCGGGCGGGTTGTTGTCGCGGTCGCGGCGTTGCGCGGCATCGGCCGTCGTCGCGGCACCGAGGGCGATGAGGCACAGGCTGGAGGCGATCAGGTGGCGCATGTTCATGGCTTGACTCCTTTCCGGGTGGGAACCACGTTTCCGGAAAGGCGCGGGCACGCGCATCGTTGACGACGTCGGCCGCCATGTTCATGGCGCGCACAGGAAATCCGCGTCGCCGGGAAACGCAAACGGCCGGGTTGCCCCGGCCGTCGCGTGCATGCCATTGCAGGATGGCTTACTTCATGTTGCTGGCGACGAAGTCCCAGTTCACCAGGTTCCAGAACGCGTCCAGGTACTTCGGGCGGGCGTTGCGGTAGTCGATGTAGTAGGCGTGTTCCCACACGTCGCAGGTGAGCAGCGGGGTGTCCTCGCCGGTCAGCGGGGTGGCCGCGTTGGAGGTGCTGGCCAGCGCCAGCGAGCCGTCCTTGCGCTGCACCAGCCAGCCCCAGCCGGAGCCGAAGGTCTTGATCGAGGTGTCGGTGAACTGTTCCTTGAACCGGGCGAAGTCGCCGAACGCGGCATTGATCGCGTCGGCCAGCTTGCCGGTCGGCTCGCCGCCGCCGGCGGGCTTCAGGCAGTTCCAGTAGAAGGTGTGGTTCCAGATCTGCGCGGCGTTGTTGAACATCCCGCCCTGCGACTTGCGGATGATCTCCTCCAGCGCCATGTCGGCGAACTCGGTGCCCTCGATCATCTTGTTGAGGTTGTCCACGTAGGTCTTGTGGTGCTTGCCGTAGTGGAAGTCGATGGTTTCGCCGGAAATATGCGGTTCCAGGGCGGTGCGGTCGTAGGGCAGGGCTGGCAGTTCGATGGCCATGGGCGGGCTCCTGTCGGAAGTGGCGGGGGTGCGGCCGGGGCCGCGCGAAGACTTACAATGCGCGTGTCGCCGAACCGGCATTCTATCCCCACCGCCCGTTGCCAGGCCGTCAAGCCCGCGGCGGGCGAACGCTGCAGGAGTTGAACCATGTCCGTGGAAGACCGCATCCGGGCCGAGATCGAAGGCCACCCCATCGTCCTCTTCATGAAGGGCACCGCGCAGTTCCCGATGTGCGGCTTTTCCAGTCGCTCGGTGCAAGCGCTCAAGGCCGCAGGCGCGCAACTGCACACCGTGAACGTGCTGGAGGAACCGGAAATCCGCGCCAACCTGCCGCGCTACTCCGATTGGCCCACGTTCCCGCAGCTCTTCATCAAGGGCGAACTGATCGGCGGTTGCGACATCACCGTCGAGCTTGCCGAGTCCGGCGAGCTGGCCCGCATCGTCGCCGACGCGCACAAGGCGTGAGCAGCACCACGTCGCTCGAAGGTCGCGTCGTCCTGGTCGCCGGTGCCGCCGGCGGCCTGGGTTCGGCCGCGTCCGTGGCCTGCGCACGCGCGGGTGCGACCGTGGTCCTGCTGGGCCGCAAGGTCGCGTCGCTCAATCGCGTGTACGACGCGGCGAGCGCCGTCGGCCCCGAGCCGCTGCTTTACCCGCTTGACCTGGTCGGCGCCACGCCGGACGACTACACCGAACTCGCGTCGCGCGTCGAAGCGGAACTGGGCCGTCTCGATGGCGTCCTGCATTGCGCCGCCGAGTTCAAGGGCCTGACGCCGCTGCTGCATACCGACCCCGCTGATTTCGCCCGCGCCATCCATGTCGACCTGACTGCGCGCTGGTGGCTGACCCAGGCCTGCCTGCCGCTGCTCGCGAAATCCGATGCCGGTGCAGTGGTGTTCGCGCTGGATGATCCGCTGCGCACCGACGGCGCATTCTGGGGCGGCTATGGCCTGGCCCAGTCGGCACAGGCCAGCCTGGTGTCCATGCTGCAGGCCGAACTGGGCGAACACGGGCCGCGCATCAGCGGCTTGCGACCCGGCCCGATGCGCACCGCGCTGCGCGGCAAGGCCTATCAGCCGAATGCCGATGCGGAGGCTCGCGCCCCGACCGACTACGCCGCGGCCTGCGTCGACCTGCTGTCGTCCATCGGTTCGGCTGCGCGCGGCCGGATCGTCGACGCCGCCTGACCACGCACGCATGACCATCGCCTCGGCCGCGCTGCTGCTGTTCCTGATCCTGGATCCGCTGGGCAACATCCCGGTGTTCCTGGGCTTGCTCAAGGACCTGCCGCCGGCACGCCAGCGCCGGGTGTTGGCGCGCGAGCTGCTGATCGCGCTGGGCGTGTTGATGCTGTTCCTGTGGGGCGGCCAGTACGCCCTGGAAGTGATGCACCTGCGCCAGGAGTCTGTGTCCATCGCAGGGGGCATCGTCCTGTTCCTGATTGGCCTGCGGATGATCTTCCCGCCGGCGGACGGGATCATGGGGGAGTTGCCCGACGGCGAGCCCTTCATCGTGCCGATCGCCATCCCGATGATCGCCGGGCCTTCCGGGATGGCCGCGGTGATGCTGCTGGGCAGCCAGGAGCCGGGACGGATGGGCGACTGGATGCTGGCGCTGACCATCGCATGGGCGGCGACCGCGGTGATCCTGTTCTCCGCCACCTACCTGAAGAAGTGGCTGGGGACGCGGGTGTTGACCGCGATCGAGCGACTGATGGGCATGGTCATCGTGGCCATTTCGGTGCAGATGCTGATGGACGGGATCTCGACCTATCTGGGCGCCGGAATCTGAACAGGGGCGGCCACTTACGGGTTTTGCCGGGCGTCCCACGGCTGTCATCTGGCGGTCATGAATTCCGCCTACCGTGTTAAACTTTGGTGAACCCATCCGGCTTCGCATGGTGCAGGGGTTCCGAATTCGCCGACAACCGTCGCAGGACGGACGCGTCGGCATGTGCCGTCCTTCGTCCTTCGTCCGTCGTTCTTTTCTTTTTTCGCTCACTGAGGTTACCGATATGACTCACCCGAACCGCGTCCGGCTGTCGAAGCTGTCGCTGGGCCTGATGGTCGCGCTCGCCGCGGCTCCTGTTTTCGCGCAGAGCACGTCCGCCGGCGTTGGCGGCCAGGTGGTCAGTGCCGACGGCCAGCCGGTCGCGGGCGCCGAAGTCACCATCACCCACATCGAGTCGGGCACTGTCAGCCGCGCCACGACCGATGCGGCCGGCCGCTACTCCGCGCGCGGCCTGCGCGTGGGTGGTCCGTACACCATCACCATCAACAAGGCGGGCGCCGGTAGCGATACCGAAGAAAACGTCTACCTGGCCCTGAACCAGGTCGGTACCGTCAATGGCCAGCTGAGCAACGACGTCAACACGCTCGGCACGGTGGTCGCCGTCGGCACCGCCGGATCCTACGTCTTCGGTTCGGAGAACAAGGGCGTTGGCACCAACATCGGCGGCCGCGCGCTGGAGACCGCGGTCAGCGGCAACCGGTCGATCGACGACATCGCCCGCCTCGATCCGCGCGTCAACATCACCGAGCAGAGCGAAGGCTCGATCTCGGTTTCCGGCCAGAACAACCGCTACAACAACATCAGCGTCGATGGCCTGTCGGTCGGCGACCCGTTCGGCCTGCAGGCCGGTGGCCTGGCCTTCATCGGTTCGCCCATCTCCGCGGATTCCATTTCCGCCTACGACATCAAGATCAGCGACTTCGACACCACCTCGGACTCCGTTGGCGCCAACATCAACGCGGTCACCAAGTCGGGCACCAACGAGTTCCACGGTTCGGTGTACTACGCGTTCAGCAAAGCCAGCAGCATGGTCGGCGAGTTCAACGGCAACGAGTACCGCGGCTACGACAAGAACGAGACCCTCGGCGCCACCTTCGGCGGCCCGATCCTCAAGGACAGGCTGTTCTTCTTCCTGTCGCACGAGAAGCAGGAAATCAGCGGCCTGACCGGCGTCGGCACCGACGCGATCAGCTCGGGCAAGCTCACCCAGGCGCAGGTGGACGCGGTTGCCGATGCGTTTAGCACCATCGGCGTCGACCCGGGTACCGATGTTGCGGCGGGCCTGGAGAATACCCGCACCGTGGCCAAGCTGGACTGGAACATCAGCGACAACCATCGCGCCACCTTCACCTACCAGCGCACCAAGGAAGCCAAGCCGCAGCCGTACAGCTCGTATGCGCGCGACTACAGCGTCATCCTGCCGAGCAACTGGTACAACTCGGCGAGCAAGACCGATAACTACTCGATGCAGTTGTTCAGCGACTGGACCGAGAACTTCAGCACCGAGCTGAAGATGGGCTACCAGGAATACGGCGCGGTCAATGGCGCGGCGGTCGACCAGCCCGAGGTGTACGCCTGCTTCAGCGCCACCGCCTGCCCCAATAATCCCACCCAGATCTCGTCCAGCGTTCCGTGGGTCATCGCGGGCGAGGATCGTTTCCGCCACCAGAACCTGATCGACAGCAAGCGCTTCACCGGCACGCTGTCCGGCACGTACTACGCCGGCGACCACGTCATCAAGGGCGGCTTCGATTTCCTCAGCAACGAGATCGCCAACGCATTCGGCCAGCTCCTCCATGGGTCGTACTCGTTCTACGACAAGAACGGCAACGGCACCCCGGTCGACGAAATCCTGGCCAAGAACTACGGCACCTTCGTCAAGAACGTGATCCCGAACGGCGTCGACCTGGCGACCTTCGCCGGCACCTGGAAGTACACCCAGTTCAGCCCGTTCCTGCAGGACACCTGGCAGGCCACCGACAACCTGTCGCTGCTGTTCGGCGTGCGCGTGAACATCCCGAAGGCCGATCGCTCGCCGCCCGTCGCCGGTTACCAGCTCGAAGCGCAGACCAGCGGCGGCAACTACAATCCTGCGAATCCCATCCAGCCGGGCGTGTGGGAACACTACTTCGGCTATCCGTCCGATACCACGCTCAGCTCGAAGAACAAGGTGATCGAGCCGCGCTTCGCGTTCAACTACAGCTTCAACACCGAGCGCCAGATGCAGCTGCGTGGCGGCGTGGGCCTGTTCCAGAGCGTGCCGCCCTACGTCTGGCTGACCAACCCGTACACGAACAACGGTGCGGTCTCGTCCAAGCAGTACACCAGCACCAATCCGGTCGCCGATCCGTTCAGCGCCGATCCGTACAACCAGCCTGGCGTGCAGTCTTCCGCGCTTCCGGCCGGCGTCTGCGTGCGTCGCGCCAATTGCCAGATCGACGTGCTTGATCCTGACTTCAAGCTGCCGACCGCGTGGAAGTTCAGCCTGGGCCTGGACGCCGAGCTGCCGTGGGGCCTGACCGGTACCGTCGAATACCAGAAGATCAAGCACAAGGATGCGATCGCGTACATCCTGCCGAACGTGGGTACGCCGAACGGCGTGCTGCCGGACGGCCGCCTGTCGTACTGGCAGACCTACCCGAACGCCAGCAGCACCCAGGTCGGCAACGGCAGCAACAACGGTTCCTACCCGGAGATCTTCTATCGCTCCACGCTGTTGACCAACACCGACAAGGGCGGCTCCGATTCGCTGACGTTCTCGCTGAGCAAGGCGATGTCGAACGGCTTCAGCGGCAACTTCAGCATCACCCAGACCCGCAGCACCGAAGTCAACCCGGGCACCAGCTCGCAGGCGTACTCCAACTACAACTACGTCGCGCGCACCAACCCGAACGAGATCGTCGAAGCGCCGTCGCGCTACGATATCCCGCTCTCGGTCAAGACCTCGCTGACCTGGGAACACGCCTTCTTCGGCGACAACAAGACCACCGTGTCCCTGTTCTACAACGGCCGCAGCGGCCAGCCGTACAGCTGGGTGTTCGGCGGTTCCGACGTCAACGGCGATGCCGTCGCCAGCAACGTGGACCTCGCTTACATCCCGCTCGCCAACGATCCGCTGGTGACGTACAAGGCGGGCACGACCGCGGACCAGATCGCCGCGTTCCAGGCGTTCATCAGCAATGATGCCAGATCGGAAGAGCACACGTCTGAACTCCAGTCAC
>ERZ795044.2415-NODE-2415-length-16214-cov-6.091219_pt1 | contig 16214 bp, 14 predicted proteins | sample MGYA00375128_ERZ795044 | MGnify/ENA primary metagenome ERZ795044 (study PRJEB30173, sample SAMN05720213) | anaerobic digester metagenome | isolation source: active sludge of municipal wastewater-treating anaerobic digesters | place: USA | collected 2014-12-22 ... | reverse complement strand
TGCCAAAGGTTCCACCAGTGAGGTTTGTGGTAACACCCGGCCAGAGTGCAGCGCCACTAAATTTTACAACACCGCCTGATCCTCCACCACCCGGACCTGTGCATTGAGGTGCGCCAACGTCACCACCTTTTCCGCCCTGTGCCACAATCGTTAGATTAGAAACAGTCGGTGATACTAGTACAATCATACCTCCAGCACCACCGCCGCCGGCTCCATCGCCCCAGGCCAGGTCGCTGACGGTCTGACCATTACTGATGATGCTATGACCGTCGCCAATAATTTGGTTAGCCGTAATAATGACCAGACCACCTCCATCTCCACCGCTTGTGCCGTTTGTGTTATTACCATGCCCTGCACCACCGCCACCGCCTAAAAATAATTTGTCAGACACCATGGTCATATCCAGCGCGATTGCGGGTAATCCCTGACTGCCCGGACAGGAGAAAAAAGATTCATCATTTTCTCCGCCACTTCCACCGGCACTTCCCAGGCTTCCTCCGCCTGCTCCTCCATTGTGGTCGTTACCGCCACCACCGCCGTTTACAGCTTTTCCTCTGCAGGCCAGAAAGTTCGCGGCCAATTTTACAATACCCTCTCCCTTCGCACCGCCTTTTCCGCCCAATGTATCAGAATAATATAAGCTCGTTCCCGTTCCTGTCGGGCAACTCGCTGGATAATTGCCGGCATGTCCTCCCCTGAATCCTTTTCCACTTACATCAATATCCGCAGCAAAGGTGAGCATATCTGCTTCGAGTGCCAGAATGCCTCCGGTTGTGCCATTCCAGTCCGCAGCACTTAAAGTACCAGTAATAACGGCGTCGTCATACACCGGAATACGCACTAATTGCAAAGAAGCCCCATTGGCATAGGAACGCGTAATGCCATTTTCAAATGAAATTATTGACCCACTAACCGTGCTGATGGTAGCCACCTCATAATTTCCTGCCTGATTATAATTGATGATATTTCCAAAATTCGCTGTGTTAGTCAGGTTGATTTCGGCGCCCTGCATTTGTATGAGTAATACCCGGTCGCCTACGCTAAAACCCGCTGCAGATTGGGTGTACACCAGATTAGCACAGGTGTTTACGGAATCAACCACTGTATAAGTATTGATTACACCGCTAATATTCACCTGTGCAGAAAGCGGTAAATACAGAACCGAACAAATCAATAAAAACAAATATTTTCGCATAGACATTGTGTGTGAATGATAAAACTACGCAAAATTACATCTACCATGAAAAGTATTGGCATGTCCATTTCATTTAAAGGCGCTGTTGCCTTTTTATTCATTCTTTCCGCAAACGGTTTGTATGCGCAAACTTTTCCGGTGGATAGTATTTTTTCCATCATTCGGACAAATCATGTGGAGGCGCCAAATGCGGATTGGAATCATTTAGCTAAACTGACTGAAGAAACGCTTTCGAACGCCACGTCCAAACAAGATTCCATAATGGCCGTGGTAGATATTTTCGCAGAATTAAATGATGTGCACAGTACTATTACTGTTGATGGACAAACGTATGGTTTTTATAATCCGGTATCTGATTCTGTGTATGCGCTCATAGCACCCATGTTATCGCTGTCACAAACACAGCAGGGTGTAGTATTTGATACGCTATTGGCAGATAATATAGCTTATCTGAGGATACCATCTATTATGGCTTGGGGGGATGATGCAATAAACTCCTATGCACTGCAGGTTCAACAAACCTTATGTACCACTTTAGATGCTGACCCCGATGCCCTTATCATTGATTTGCGATTAAATACCGGCGGAAATATGTATCCTATGCTGGCCGGTTTGTGGCCGATTTTGGGTGATGAAACTGTTTTATATACGATGTTTCCGAATGGTGAACCACAATTTATCTGGTTCTTAAAAAAGGGAAACTTATATGCGAGAGACGGCGTGCAAACTTCGTTTCAGAATCAGATTACCAACGTAGAACCTGCGTGTAAAAAGGCAAATCAATCCATTAAAGTGTATGTGCTTGTAGGACCTTTAACAGCTAGTTCTGGTCAGGCAACGGCGGTGGCGCTTATGGGCAGGCCAAATACCCTTTTTATTGGAGAGCCTACAGCAGACGGTTATATAACAGCCAATAATTATTATCCTATCGGAGAGCACATTCAGCTGAATTTATCCAGTGCATATATAGCTGATCGAAATAAAGTGGCATATCCACGCATATTTTTGCCCCAGGTATATGTATTAGGTGGAGATAATTTTCTGCATCTATCGCAGGATCTGAAAGTGCAGATGAGTAAGATGATGTTCAATATGAAAAACAAGTAAGATTTAATGCAAATCAACAATAGATTGTATCGGATCAGATGTGTTGCACAGATTCGTCATGTATTGCCATATAGTAAACAGGCCACAAACAATGCTCTAATCGCTGAATTAATGTAATTTCACCCAAAATTTAGGTATGTATACCATTCAGGACCGTCTTCAAAAAGAAATTCAGGATATTCAAACATCCGGATTGTTTAAAAACGAACGTATTATTACTTCTCCTCAGGGTGCTGATATTGAGTTAGCAGATGGCAGCCGGGTTATAAATTTTTGTGCAAATAATTATCTTGGATTAAGCTCGCATCCGAAGGTAATTGAGGCGGCAAAAAAAGCAATTGACAGCCATGGTTATGGCATGAGTAGTGTTCGTTTTATTTGCGGAACGCAAGACATACATAAAACACTAGAGCAAAAAATATCCACCTTTTTAGGAACAGAGGATACAATTTTATATGCAGCGGCGTTCGACGCTAATGGGGGCGTTTTTGAACCCCTATTTGGGGAAGAGGATGCCATTATTTCTGATGCACTGAATCACGCGTCGATAATTGATGGTGTAAGATTATGTAAAGCAGTCAGATATCGGTATAACCATAACGATATGGCTGATTTGGAAGTGCAATTGCAGGCTGCTCAAGCACAGCGCAGTCGCATCATTGTAACCGACGGAGCCTTTAGTATGGACGGTACCATTGCCCAATTAGATCAAATTGTTGCACTGGCTGAAAAGTATCAGGCTTTAATTATGATTGATGAATGTCACGCTTCCGGTTTTTTAGGAAAAACAGGCCGTGGCACGCACGAATATCGCGGCGTAATGGGAAAAATTGATATTATAACCGGCACGCTGGGAAAAGCCTTAGGTGGCGCAAGTGGTGGATTTACTTCCGGTAGAAAAGAAATCATCGAATTATTACGTCAACGTTCCCGTCCGTATTTATTCAGTAATACATTGGCTCCAAGCATAACAGGCGCATCTATAGCGGTGTTGGATTTATTAAGTGAAACAACAGAATTGCGCGATAAACTGGAAGCCAACACGAAGTATTTCCGAACAAAAATGACCGAGGCAGGATTTGATATCAAACCCGGAGAGCATCCGATAGTGCCCATCATGTTATATGATGCCGTATTAAGTCAAACCATGGCCGCACAATTATTAGCAGAAGGTATTTATGTAATCGGATTTTATTATCCGGTAGTTCCGAAAGGACAAGCGCGAATTCGCGTTCAAATTTCTGCAGCTCATGATCAGCATCATTTGGACAAAGCGATTGCAGCCTTCATCAAAGTAGGTAAAAATCTATCCGTCATCAAGTAATCCCATTTCAAGAGTAACCCTTTCGCCACAATCTAACGCATGCATTTCAACCATGCGCAAACACTTTATTCCTCTCATAGTGAGGAGTGATTCTGCCATACCCATAATCGCTCACCCCACGTTTCTAACCAGGGTCACCGACCCGGCCCACCGTGCTCACGAAGGTCTCTGACCCGAAGTGCGCCAAGCCCAACCGAAGCAAAAAGTACATCACCACAACGAATTCCTACCAGTGGGTCTCCGACCCGCCCCACCGTGCTCACGAGGGTCTCTGACCCGAAGTGCGCCAAGCTCAACCGAAGCAAAAGGAACATCACCACAACGAATTCGTACCAGCGGGTCTCCGACCCACAAAATCGCGCTCACGCGGGTCGCCCACCCGTACAACATTCCTCAATAGAATCAAAAACTCACCTCACCGCGCTCACGCGGGTCTCTTACCCAAACTTCTTTGCTCACGAGGATCTCCGACCCGACCCACCGTGCTCACGAGGGTCTCTGACCCGAAGTGCGCCAAGCTCAACCGAAGCAAAAGGAACATCGCCACAACGAATTCCCACCCGTGGGTCTCCGACCCACAAACAGCAACATCATTTAATCCACTTCACCTCCGGCTCAAAATACCTATTAAAATGCACCACCTCCATAACACCACGCAAACCCGTCATATAGAACCCGGCACTCGAATACAAATAATCCTCTGCACGCTCAACCATTTTCCATTTTTCCTGCAAAGGGTTACGATGTATATAATCCAACTTTTGTATTAAAAACTCAGTGGAAAAAACCTCCTTCCAATGGTATCCATCTTCCCACACCTTATACGTTTGCCTTTTCCGATGATAAGCCAAAATCAACGCATTAACCGGATCTCGCAATATCAATGTATGCCTGACAGCAGCCGAAGCATACGTCTTCAAACTATGCATATATTTAATAAGTTTATCCCGATTGCGAATACGCAAGAGTAAATGGATGTGATTCGGCATAATTACATAACCAATTAAATCAGCGTCATGCAAAGCATTACAATTTAAAATCGCATTGCATAAAATGTGTTTCACCTCATCCGTTTCAAAGTAGTGATGATGATGTTTACAGGTAGTAGTTACGAAGTAAACAGACTTTTGTTCATTAAAGGACATACAAGAATTTTACACTAAGCAAATTACTCTTCATGAAAAAAGCTAATTTTTTCATGACTTTGTAAGCGCTTAGAGTATTTTTTAATTCCAGATTATATACACGACGGATATCGTATATCAATTGATAGACAGGAAGACACTCAGAAAGTTAAGTGTTATACTTTCGATTAATCCACCGCGGTAAAATTACAACACCTGCAAGCAGATAAGGATAATAAGTAAGCAGACGCCAAACCAGCGCCATAGTTGCCACCAGGGCTGGGTCGGTGAAGTCGCACATCATTGCGCTGAAAGTAAGTTCGGCAATACCTGCTCCACCTGGAGAAATTGGTAGGAGCATCAGCATCCAAATGGCAAACATGCGCGAAAGTATAACTGGAAAATCCGAAACACCTGGTTCAAAAAATGCCAGTATAATCGTAAGTGGAATCATGAAAAACGCCAACCAGGTAATTGCGGTGGAACACAAGGCCTTCCACCAGAATCCTTTCGTTTTTGTTTTTAATTCAGCGGATGTTAAAATCATGTCATCACCGGTTTGCAGTGCATCACTCTTCCATTTTTTAAGAAAGGGTAAGCTGAATAAGCCCGACAATAAACTTTTAAACGCATGCGCATTAAAAAACAAACCATAAGCTAAAACTGCGATGATAATCAGAAACAGAAAGTACCCAAAGAAATAGATGGTTTGCATATTATGAAATATACCCATCATAGGCAGGTCGCTCTGACTTCTGCACATGGCGTCGTGAGCAAACATCGAAGTACCGCCTAGGGTAAGAAACAACAATCCGCCACCAATAGCCAGAAAAACCTGATCCAGGAAAATGGTAAGCATACTTGTTGCAGCGCTTTTACCTAAACTCAGGTTTTCCTTTTTCATAAACCAAATGGCAACTGCTGCACCACCTACGGTGCTGGGGGTAACGGCCGACGAAAATTCCCATAAACTAATTACGTTGAATGACTGATACCAGCTGAGTTTTTTATCTGTAATCAGTCGCAGACGATACATATATCCGATATGTCTGACAACCATGAGGAGGGCGCCCATGCTTATCCAGAACATGGATTTTCGTGCCCACTCAATTTTCTTGAGTGCATCCAGATCAAAAGAAGTATAAATCAGGTATCCGGAAATAGCTAAACTAACCGCAATAACCAGAATAATGCGGGAAAATGAAAACTGCTTCTTGATGTCCTGATCCTGTGGGTCAGGATGTACTTCATTGAAATCGTTACTACTCATTTTCTAAGTTCGAAGTTAACCAGAAATTGTTAACTCCTTCACCAACTAATAACGTAACTTTTTGTGTTGCAATCAAATCAAGAATACTTAAGAAGCGGAATACGGCCTGATGCTTGTTTTTGCATGAGGTAAAAACTTCAGTGAAAGGAACGTTGAGCTTACCTTTTACATAAGCCAGCACACCGATACTTTCCTCCTCAATGCTATAGGTATACCGTTCAACCACGTGCTCAACCACTGTAGGCTGATTGTTGAAACGGTCCATCACCTTTTGAAACACTTTCAGCAGCACAAACAGGTTTACGCTGCTGAGTTCCATTTCATTGCTGTGTTTCTTAGCCAGAATATCGTGCTCAATTGGAATATTACCACGATGAATGCGTAACTGACGGTCGTCTTCCAACTCGGATAAATGACCAATCACTTCCTTATAGCGTTTGTATTCCAGTAGTCGGTCTACCAGTTCTTTACGCGGGTCAATTTCATTTCCAAATTCATCCAGCTCTTTTCTTGGCAGCAGCATTTTTGCTTTAATACGCATAAGCGTTGCAGCTACCAGGATGAATTCACTTGCCACTTCGATGTTCAATTGACTCATCGAGTGAATATAGTTTAGGAAGTCTTTAGTGATTTTAGAAATAGGAATGTCATGAATATCTAATTCATCACGTTCAATAAAAAACAATAACAGATCAAATGGTCCTTCGAACTGTGGAAGTTTAATTTCAAATGTTTCCTGTTGCATGTGTCAATAACGTAAATATCTGTGCTGCAATCCAATTAACTGAAATAGGCCAATTGATTAATTGGCTATTTCCGACATAAATTTAATATGTAATAAACGAACTTCTTCAAAACTCAATCCTTCATCTTTCAAATCGCCAAAAGCTGTTTTTAAATCCAGATTGCGCATCTCCATAAAATAGTCGTGCACTTCTTCCTGTAAATCAGATTCTATAATATCGTCCAGATAATAATTGAGACTTAATTTAGTTCCGGAAGAAACAATGGTTTCTATCTCATCGATGAAATCAGGGAAATTCAATCCGATGTTTTTTGCAATATCCGGCAGTGGCACTTTTTTATCAATAAACTGGATAATTTTTACTTTGTGTGCCGACTTATTGACAACCTGTTTCATTACAAATTCTGAAGGCTTCTCTACGTCGTTCTCTTCAACATATTTGGTGATAGTCTCCAAAAATTTGCGGCCATATTTTTCGGCTTTACCACGACTTACACCACTGATTTTTACCATTTCTTCCATGGTAGTCGGATACATGGTAGCCATTTCTTCCAGAGAGTTTTCTCCGAAAATGACATATGGTGGTAATCCGGCATCTTTAGCAACTTTTTCGCGCAAGGCTATCAGGGCGTCCATCAACACAGGGTCGAGAACGCTTTTACCGCCGGCATTCTCCATTTCTACATCGCTGGTATCTGTTTCAAAGTCATGATTCAGGGATACCGGAATAGAGGAAGGTTTTTGCACAAACGCGCGACCTTTTTCTGTAAGTTTAATCAATCCGTATTGCTCAATGTCTTTATAAGCGAATTCGCTCAACAAACACTGGCGCATGATGGAATTCCAAAAATGCTCGTCCTTTTCTTTACCAACACCAAACAAAGCAATTTTATCGTGACGATAATTTTGAATTTCCGTAGTGCGTTTGCCAACCAGTAAATCAACGAGATATGGAATATGGTGATTTTCATTTACGAGGTCAACCATTTTTAAGGCATTGACAATGTAATCCTTGCCTTCAATTTTTTCTTTAGGTTTTAAGCAATTATCGCAACAACCGCAATTATCCTGCTTATATTCTTCTCCAAAGTAAAATAAAAGAAATTTTCTACGGCAAACACTTGATTCGGCATATGCAGCCGTTTCTGCCAGCAGTTGTGCACCCATTTCACGCTCGGCAAGTGGCTTATCGCGCATGAATTTTTCCAGCTTTTCAATATCCTTATAACTATATAAGGCAATACACTTTCCTTCCATCCCATCGCGACCGGCACGTCCGGTTTCCTGATAATAATTTTCGATGGATTTCGGAATGTCGAAATGAATTACATAACGCACATCCGGTTTATCGATACCCATACCAAAGGCAATGGTTGCCACGATAACCTGATAATCCTCCATCAAAAATTTATCCTGCACTTCAGAACGTAAATGCGCTTCCATACCGGCATGATAAGCGCCCGCTTTAATGCCATTAATATTGAGCACATTCGCAATATCTTCTGTCGATTTACGATTCAGGCAGTACACAATACCTGATTTACGACCATTTTCCTTGATGTATTTTACAATTTGTTTGATGGCCTGCTCACGACTTCTTTTTGGTCGGATTTCATAATACAGGTTCGGACGGTTAAAGCTGGAAATAAATACATTAGGCTCTTCCAGTCCGAGGTTCTTCTTGATATCACTTTGCACCTTAGGTGTAGCGGTAGCCGTCAGGGCAATAATTGGAATATCATCGTTAATGGTTTCAATCATACTTTGAATCTGACGGTATTCCGGCCTGAAATCATGACCCCATTCCGAAATACAATGCGCCTCGTCCACAGCCACAAAGGAAACGCGAATGCCTTTGAAGAATTCGATGTTTTCTTCTTTTCTCAAGGTTTCCGGGGCTACATACAGCATTTTAGTGCGTCCGGCAACAATATCTGCCTTAACCTTTTTAATCTGTTGACGGTTCAGGGATGAATTGAGAAAGTGGGCAATATCGTTGTTACTGCTATAGCTGCGCACCAGATCCACCTGATTCTTCATAAGCGCAATAAGCGGAGAAACAATGATAGCCGTGCCATCCAGTATCATGGCCGGCAGCTGATAACACAGGGACTTTCCGCCCCCTGTCGGCATAATTACAAAAGTATCGTGCCCATTTAACAAACTGGTGATAATGTCTTCCTGATTTCCTTTGAAGCCATCAAACCCGAAATATTCCTGTAGGGTGTCTTTTAACGTAGCATGAGTTACATCCATCTTCTTCACAAAGTTTTTATTGACGAGCGATTGGGTATATTTGCGCCTGATTTAGTTACAAATACGGATTACTGCCGCATCTACCCACGGTATGAGAATCGCCTATTAAATATACTAAATTTTTATAATACTAGTTCAACTCGTAGAATTATACCATCCGCGTCAATGAGTAATGTTTATGTAGTGATTATGGCAGGAGGCATCGGGAGCAGGTTTTGGCCTGAAAGCCGCATCAAGAAACCCAAGCAGTTCCTCGACATCCTTAATACGGGTGAAACCCTTATCCAGACTACCTATGCCAGGTTTTTAAAAATAGCCGACAAAGATAACATTTTTATCGTAACAAACGAACAGTATATTCCGACTGTACAGGAACAATTGCCTGAAATTACCGCAGAGCAGATTCTTGCCGAACCTATGCGGAAAAATACCGCCCCCTGTATCGCTTATGCCTGCCATGTTATCGCCCAGCGCGACCCCGAGGCGGTGGTCATTATCTCCCCAAGTGACCACCTGATGCTCAATGAAGATAAATTCCTGCTTACCGCCCTCGAAGCGTTAGATTATGCCCAGCAACATGAGGTGCTCTTAACCCTGGGCATCAAACCTACGCGTCCGGATACGGGCTACGGGTATGTGCAGTTTGAAGAATCGACCGTGGCAGGTCATATCCATAAAGTGAAAACCTTTACCGAAAAACCTGACCTGGAACTTGCGCGAACCTTTATTAAAAGCGGCGATTTTCTATGGAATGCCGGCATTTTTGTGTGGAGCGTGAAAAGTATCATGGAGGCGTTTGATCATTTACAACAAGATATCCATCAGGCATTTTGGGCAGCCAGAAAATCATTCGGCACACCCGAGGAGCGCAGAATGATTGAAAAAGCCTATAGCATTTGTCCGAATATTTCTATCGATTATGCTATTATGGAAAAAGCCGATAACGTTTACGTTATCCCATCTGCATTCGGTTGGAGCGATTTAGGTACTTGGGCCAGCTTATATGACAATTACGAGAAGGACTACTACGGAAATGCAGTGAAAGGCGAAAATGTCATGATTTACGACGCTACCAATAACATGATTATGGCCAACAAGGATAAACTGGTTGTAGTGCAGGGATTGGAAGAATATATTATCATCGACACCGATGATGTGCTGCTTATCTGCAGAAAAGATAAAGAACAGGAAATAAAAGACATTACTACCGACCTGAAACGACAGGAGAAGGATGAATATCTGTAAAATGCCTTCGAGCTAAAAAATACTACAGCGATAGTTTCCTCCCCGGTTTTTGTATATATTCGTATGCAGTATACAATAATAACGCCCTAGATAAAGGAGTGTTTGGTTTGCCATGTTAGCAGCGGTTGCTATTCATCTTGCCGTTATACATGTTAAACAATCTGCACCTTTATTTTTAAGCAGTGTTTTTATTTACCTAAATAAATTAAATGATGTTAACCATGAAAAGAACTAAACACACGTCACGATTGGATTGGTATGGTGTAGCAGCTGCCGGTTTTGTCCTTGCCGGCAATCAGGCCGTTGCACAAATTGAATATACGGATTTAGGTCCTGATGTTATCCGGCAATACGGCGAGTTGCCGTTCAATTTTCCACTCAATATAGATGCCGATGGACCTATTGATTTTAATTTCGGATTGGAAATCAATTCTCTTTTAGATGGTTACGATGGACTGATAGCCGCTCCCTGGTTTTTAGAGCCAGGGAATGGGGTAGCAGGAATAACGTATTCATTTGGCGGAATTTTTCCGGTAGGCATGGCGTCACAATTTTCCAGTGGGGATGAAATTGGTTACGGAAATAATTTTGTTGGATTTAATGATATTGTTTCAAGCTCCTATTATGCTGTAATGGTTTTAGGTGTTGAACCTGAATTTTCGGCACAGGAAAATTTATTTTCTGATGATGCTGTTCCGCATTTTGTTGGATTACGTATCGAAAAAGATGGTAATACACATTACGGTTGGGCAAGAGTTAGTGTTGATCCGGGATATTCCGGATTTGTCATGTATGATTATGCCTGGAATACCGCACCGGGCGAATCTATTATAGCCGGCGATACCGGATTGGAAACATGTGAAACACCCGAATTAATAGGCGCATCTGTATTTTCCCCAACAATTGCTAAAGTAAAATGGGCGCCGGTTCCCGATGCGCTCGCCTATCAGGTAAACTATCGGGCAGTTGGAGATCCGGTTTGGTATACAGCATCAATCGGAGCCCCAAAAACATCGAAAAAATTGACCGGTCTTTTATGCGCATCAACATACGAATGGAGGGTGCGTGCTGCCTGTGTAGACGGGTCGTTTTCACCGTATTCGGATTTGTTATCCTTTACCACGTTGTCTTGTCGGGATGAAAATACATTAACTGATGAAATTGAGCCAACAGTGTATGCATTTGGTCAGGAGGTGCATGTACTATTTGATGCATTACCGGAAAATGCAAGTATGCATGTATTTGATATACAAGGCCAATTAATTCTGGAAGAAAATCTTGTGCAAAATCATTCCACTGTCGCAACACAATTGCCTATGGGATTGTATGTGGTAAAAGTGCATGCATCAAACATGACATATTCTACCATGGTTACTATTTTATAGTGCTGTGGTTTGAAGGTTGTGTATCGGCTTTTCCTGTTTCTGATGGCAAACATTTTTCAAACAATGTTTGAAATGGTATGGCTATAAATCAAACTATCATAATGCTATCTTTACCCCATGCCCGATCAAAAAGTATCCGTAAAAAGTAAATTACCAAATGCCGGTATTTCCATATTTGCCCGCATGACTGCTCTGGCTAATCAGCATCAGGCAATTAATTTAGCACAGGGATTTCCTGATTTTCTTTCCAGCGAAAAACTGATAGAACTGGTTAACCAGTATATGCGCAAAGGCATGAATCAATATGCCCCAATGCCCGGATTGCTGTCGCTGCGCGAGCGTATTGCCGAAAAAATCCAAGACATCAACGGAAGTGTATTTCACCCGGATACTGAAATTACCATCACAGCAGGTGCAACTCAGGCAATTTATACTTCCATAGCTTCAACAATCAGAGAAGGAGATGAGGTAATTATTTTCGAACCGGCCTACGATTCTTATGCGCCGGCTATTCGTGTGCACGGCGGCGTACCTGTGCCTGTAACCCTGGAGGCACCTGATTATGCCATTAATTGGGATATGGTAAAGAAATCAGTCAACCAGCGCACCCGCATGATTATGATAAATACACCGCATAATCCTACAGGTTCTGTGTTGCAGGCTTCTGATATAAAACAATTGATACGCATTGTGAATGGAAAGGATATCATTGTATTAAGTGATGAAGTATATGAACATATTATTTTCGACGGTCACCGGCACGAAAGTGTTTTATATTATCCGGAATTGCGTGACAGAAGTATGGTGATATTTTCTTTTGGTAAAACGTATCATAATACCGGATGGAAAATGGGTTATGTCATTGCTCCGGATTATCTCACCAGAGAATTCAGAAGTGTGCATCAGTTTGAAGTATTTTCTGTAAATACACCTATTCAATATGCTCTCGCTGATTTTATGCAGGATAAAAGTGAATATGAAAAAGTACAGGCATTTTATACACACAAACGCAATGTGTTTAACGGGATGCTGCAAGGTTCTAAATTTTCTTTGAAACCTGCAGCCGGAACATATTTTCAACTATTGGATTACAGTAAAATAGCAGATAAAAATGATCAGGAAATGGCCGATTGGTTAACCATAGAACATAAAGTGGCGTCCATACCCTTATCGCCTTTTTATCGAAATGGTTCTGACGCGACCATGTTGCGTTTTTGTTTTGCGAAGCAGGAGGATACATTAAAACGGGCAGCAGAAATTTTATGCAGGATTTAACAGTTACACTGGTTCAGGCAAATTTGGTTTGGGAAAATAAACAGGCCAACCTCTCGCATCTCGAAGCGATGTTGAATGGCGTGCAACAAACACAACTAATTGTTCTGCCGGAAATGTTTAGCACCGGATTTTCGATGCAGTCAACTGCATTAGCCGAAAACATGATGGGTCCCTCAATCGACTGGATGCGTAATCTCGCTGAAAAAAAGAATGCTGTTGTTTGTGGCAGTCTTATTATTGAGGATGATGCCGCCTTCTACAACAGACTTATTTGGATGCAGCCGGATGGTATGCTGGAGTTTTATGACAAGCGACATTTATTTTCACTGGCAGGTGAGGAAAAATATTACAAGCCCGGTAAGCATAAAATCTTTCCTGAAATTGATGACTGGAAGTTTTTACCACTGATTTGTTATGACCTCAGATTTCCGGTTTGGAGTCGTCAATCGCCTCCATTTACTGAGCTCGGTGCCCATCCATATGATGTACTCGTTTATGTGGCTAACTGGCCCGAAAGGCGGTCGTACGCCTGGGAACAACTCCTGATTGCACGGGCAATCGAAAACCAGTGTTATGTGATTGGCGTAAACAGAGTGGGAGATGATGGCAACGGAGTGCACCACAATGGTCTTTCCTGTATCATTGACCCTATGGGAAAAAAATGCCTCCAGATTGAAGAGGTCGAATCGGCTGTATCCTTTACCCTGTCTGCTTCCAGCCTGCAAGACACCCGTCTTAGACTGCCCTTTCTCGACGACAGAGATGAATTCGAACTCCGTCGCTAAATGTTAAAATTTCATTAATCCTTACAATTTGTTTGGTGGTTTTGACGTCTGTACTGATATCTTTGTGATATCAAAATGGAATCTAAACTCAAAACTATGATAACTGACAAAATTGTAAAACCCTCTTCGGGCTTTTTAATGTTTTTCCTGGTGCTGCTTTCTGCAGGCGCTATTGGTTATGCCATGAGCACCATACATCCGGCGTTTTCATTGCTGTATGCTGCATGGTTTTTTCTGCTAATCGGCTTTTTCATCGTAAACCCTAACGATGCTAAGGTGCTGGTACTCTTTGGAAAGTACGCCGGCACGGTTACTGAAAATGGATTTTATTGGGCTAACCCTTTTTATGGAAAACACAAGGTTTCACTCAAGGCGCGTACTTTGGATGGCGACAAAATCAAAGTAAACGACAAGTTGGGAAATCCGATTATCATCGGTGCTGTTATTGTTTGGCAAGTGAATGATGCGGCGAAAGCCAAATTTGAAGTGGAGAATTATGAGATGTATGTGAAATTGCAAAGCGATACCGCCGTTCGCCATTTAGCCGGTTCATTTTCTTACGATCATTTTGGTGATGATGATGCACAGGAGTTTACACTGCGCAGTGGCGGCGAGCATATCAATGAAATGTTGATGGGCGAATTAAAAGAACGTCTTCAATTAGCCGGCGTGCATATTATTGAAGCGCGCATTACACATCTGGCTTACGCAGAAGAAATTGCCGGTGCCATGTTACAGCGTCAGCAGGCAACAGCCGTTGTTGCAGCCAGAACTAAAATTGTAGAAGGTGCAGTAGGTATGGTTCAATTGGCATTGCTCAAATTATCTAACGAAAAGATTGTTGAACTCGACGAAGAGAAAAAAGCAGCAATGGTAAGTAATCTGCTGGTGGTATTATGCTCCGACAAGGCAGCGAATCCGGTTGTGAATACGGGCACATTATATCACTAATAGTTACACAATGGATTTTAAAGAAACACAACGAATTGATGTTACCTGGTTGCGCTGGCTGTTTATCATATCCGGCGCAGCCATTGTGCTTATGCTTGTGTTTGCGGTCATTTCAGGCCAAGAGGATGTTGAAGGCGCTGGTTTGTATGTGGGTATATTGATTGTCCTGTTTACAATGGGTGGCACCTATTGGCTGGTTTTTAAGGCCGAATTAGAAACTACAATTGACTCGGTTGGATTTCAATATAGATACACGCCTTTTATCAATCGCACCAAAACAATTGCCTGGTCAGAAATTGAATCGTGGGAGTTAATAAGGCTAACCGATAGAATCGGATTTGTAGGATATGGTTACGGCTATAAAAAACAAACCTTCCGCAAGATTACTTCCTTTCTCATGGGAGGAAATGAAGCGGTTCGTTTTATCCTCACGAATGGACACACCTTTATTTTTAATACGCGTATGACGATGGAATTGCAGCATGCATTAGCAAAGCATATCGCAAATAAGCAAAAGGTACAATGAGTAAAGAGGATAAGAAATCTGGTAAAGAACGTCAGGCATTTATTCTTCGTATTTCGCCTGAAATTCTCAAGGCCGTTGAGAAATGGGCCGATGATGAGTTTCGAAGTGTCAATGGGCAAATAGAATATTTACTGAGTGAGGCACTTAAGAAATCCGGAAGATTAAAGAAAAATAATACCGACCCAAAAGCATAAAAAAAACCCGGTCATATGACCGGGTTTTCATTTAATCACTCTTAATGGTTACCGTTGAATGACAAAATTTCGTGTGATGCTTTCAGCTCCATCTGAAATTCGCACGAAATACATTCCGGCATCGTAATGATCTGTTGGAATAGTAATCTGAGTATCTGTAATATTTTGATAAACGTCAACCACATTTCCTACAATATCTGAAATATAGAAATCCAAAGCCTCGCTACCATTGTTATGTAAACTAATGGTAATCACATCTTTAGCCGGATTCGGTGCTATTACAATATGATCGGCAATTGGTAAATCATGAATGCCAACACCACAATCGGCGCATGCACCCCAGCATACAACACCTAAATCTGCATCACCGGTTACAGTCAATGCACGGTTTGTAAATCCACCGGTGGTAATTGTACAAGGAGCGCCTTCAGTTAATGTTTCTGAACCGGCCCAAGCATCATAAGCAAATTTGTATTCGTAAGTGCCTGCAGTTAATGAAATAGTTAAATCCCAGATATTATCACCATCAATATCTGACATCGGTGCACAACCACCGCACCAGCCATTAAATGTGCCGTTTACTTCAGGTGTAGTAAATGGTTCTGTAACATCATTCATGTTTACATGAAATACAATGTCAAATGAAGTATCAATTACACCATCGCATGCGCTGCAACTTGCCCAGCATACTTCATCTAAAACGGCATCACCTGTAACAACTAATGAACGGTTTGTAAATCCAAATGCAGTTATAGTACATGGATCACCTTCAGTTAATGTTTCTTGTCCTGCCCATGCATCATAAGCAAATTTATATTCGTAGCTGCCTGCT
>ERZ795044.2413-NODE-2413-length-16224-cov-7.628177_pt1 | contig 16224 bp, 15 predicted proteins | sample MGYA00375128_ERZ795044 | MGnify/ENA primary metagenome ERZ795044 (study PRJEB30173, sample SAMN05720213) | anaerobic digester metagenome | isolation source: active sludge of municipal wastewater-treating anaerobic digesters | place: USA | collected 2014-12-22 ... | reverse complement strand
CAGGTCATCTGATGTTGCCATAAATAAATCGGTATCGCCAAAGTACATCCAGTATTTACCATTGATTTTTTCCGCAATCACTTTATTACCTTGTTGTCGTGCGACAATAGCGCCTGATTTACTCCACGTGTCTGTAAATTTATCTTTAAGAACTAACCCATGCTTGGTCCAGTTTAGTAAATCGGTAGAAGAAGCAAGGCATAACCGTGCGAGATTACCATCGTATGCCGTGTAGGTCATGATGTACGTACCCATATCGCTTTCAACAATCCGCGGATCTTCAATACCCCCTTCCCATTCATACACTTTCATAAAATCTTCGGCTGGAAACAGGAGCGGCTCGCGCATGCGTGTGAAATGAACGCCATCCGCACCCATGGCCAGACCAATGCGCGAAGTGCCCGCATGCTTTCCGATCGTATCTTCAGCACGGTAAAAAAGATACACCGCACCATTGCGCACTACCGCTGCCGGATTAAACACATCTTTTTCCTCCCACTTTACTTCTTGTTTTAAGATGGGGCATGTAAAAACGCCATCACTCGCTTTTAGAATCGGATTAGCCTCATTTATTTTTTTGAACGGCAACATGGCCCAGGTGCTGTCGTGTTCAAAGGCTCCTTTATCTTCGGATGTTGTGCAGGAAGACACCACGAACAACAGCAGAACACAAGTCAAAAGCAGCAATGCTTTACTTTTGAGATACCAAACCGCAGATTTTCGATTCATTTATTAACTTGAAAGAAATTTGAACAAGTAAGATATGGCTCAGAAAGTTAGAAAGAAAAAAGTTAGTGAAGAGATTAACCAGCAAGCCCTGGAAGAAGAGCATCGCATTCGCAAGGCGTTCAAAGACAAAGACTGGGCTGAAATCAAGAGTTCGGACTCCTGGATGATTTTTAAGGTGATGAGTGAGTTTGTGGAGGGATTTGAGAAGTTGGCAAAGATAGGCCCGTGTGTAACCATTTTCGGATCGGCCCGGGTTAAGCCCAACCATCCCTATTATAAAATAGCCGAAGACATTGCAGCTGAGTTGGTGCATCATGGGTATGGGGTAGTAACCGGTGGTGGTCCTGGTATTATGGAGGCTGGTAACAAAGGCGCCACCCGTGCAGGTGGTAAATCAGTAGGTCTTAATATCTATCTCCCGCATGAGCAAAAGGGCAATCCATATATCGATGCCGATAAGCTGATCACCTTTGATTATTTCTTTGTTCGTAAAGTAATGTTTGTAAAATACTCACAAGGGTTTATCATCATGCCGGGCGGATTTGGCACGCTGGATGAATTGACAGAAGCTTTAACGCTTATTCAAACCAAAAAAATAGGCCGGTTCCCGATCGTTTTGGTTGGAAAAAAATTCTGGACCGGTTGGTTAGACTGGGTTAAAAAAGTGTTGGTATCGGAAGGTATGATCAGTGAAGAAGATTTGGAACTATTTAATGTTGTGGACACGCCTCAGGACGCTGTAAAAGTAATTGACGACTTCTACGCACGATATTTGTTATCACCTAACTTTTAAAAAACACAGGAGGAATGCAGAAGTTTTTGGGATATCTCGCTCCACTTTCTATTGGCTTGTTGCTGGTGTATGTTCTATTCGATCAGTCTTCTAAGATAAGTGCGAAGGAACAAGTACAAGAATTGGAGCCAATTTCGGTACAGGAATCGGATCAACCTTTTGTGGCCATCTCGTATGATTTACCAGCAAAGATTTCTTTCGCTGGTGAAGAGGCTCCGCTCCAGATGCCCGATGTGTTGGAGCGACTTGATCGTGAATTACAGGTAAATATTTATTTGCAAAGCAGTACCCTGTTTTTATTAAAGCGGGCCAATCGGTGGCTTCCTCGGATAACGGAAATCCTGAAGGCAAATGGCATTCCTGAAGACTTTAAATATTTACCACTGATTGAAAGCGGGTTGGTCAATGGAGTTTCACCCAAAGAAGCGGTTGGTTATTGGCAAATTCGTGAAGCCTCTGGTAAAGAGCTGGGTTTAGAAATTACCAGGGAAGTTGATCAACGTTATGATCCCATCAAATCGACCGAGGCAGCCTGTAAGTATATAAAGAAGTCTTACGAAAAATTTGGCAACTGGACATTGGTTGCTGCTTCGTACAATAGAGGAGTGGCCGGAATAAAAAGTGATCTTGACGATCAGAAAGTGGATAACTATTATGATGCGCATTTGAATGACGAAACCTCACGCTATGTATTTCGCATTTTGGCGATAAAGGAAATTTTTGAGAACCCTTCCAAATACGGATTTAAGTTAAAGCCAGAACATCTTTACCACCCTGAGCCATTGCGATTCATTGACGTTGATAAAGACATCCCGGATCTTGTTTCGTTCGCGAAGAACAATGGTAGTAATTACAAGTTGCTTAAGCGACATAATCCCTGGCTAAGGCAGACCCGCCTGAATGTGAAAAAGGGAAAATCGTATCAAATAGCCTTACCCATCTAAACTAAAAAGCTATTCTGCTGGTTATCTAACCGAATTTATCCGTTTGTCAGATGGCTGTCACGCTCGCTTTTTTATTTCTGTATCTTGAAAAAAATTATTTCTATGGAGCATACCTATTACAATCCTGCCGATCTTAAAAAATTTGGAACCATCAGTGAGTGGGAACCCAACCTGGCCGCAAAGTTTTTTGATTACTATGGCGATGTATTCAAAGAGGGAGATTTAACGGCACGGGAAAAGTCCTTGATTGCATTGGCTGTGGCTCACACGGTTCAATGCCCATATTGTATCGATGCCTATACGCAGGATTCATTAGAGAAAGGAGCAACTGAAAAGGGAATGATGGAAGCGATTCATGTAGCAGCGGCCATCCGCGGAGGTGCCTCGTTGGTACATGGTGTAATGATGATGAATAAAGCGAAGAAACTTTCCATGTGACCTCACCCCTTTCTCTCCTAGGGGAAAGGCTTGAGACTAACACTTTAATAAATAGTATTAAAATATTTAATGTGCCCCTCCCTTCTCCTTTGGAGAAGGGGCCGGGGATGAGGTTATGATTAAATCCCTACACGCCCGCCATCACCAGCTAGCCAATCAACAAAGACAAGTTGAGATTCTGGAGAATGGTCTTTTCAAGGAAGGCAAGTTTCCTACATTCAAAAAGAAACTTGAACCAGTTGGGTACTTTCCTCTTAAGCCTGCAGAGCTGGAAATCTTTCAGGTTAATATCGGGTACATGTGCAATCAGGTGTGCAAACATTGTCATGTAGATGCAGGTCCCGATCGCAAGGAGATCATGACCCGCGAAACCATGCAGCAGTGTCTTGATATTTTGCAACAAACCAAAATCAAAACCCTTGATATTACCGGTGGGGCTCCTGAGATGAATCCTGATTTCCGTTGGTTTATAAAAGAAGCATATGCAAGGGGCGTACAAGAAATAATTGTCCGCTCAAATCTTACAATTATTACCGCTAATCCGAAATACAACGATCTGCCTGAATTCTTTAAGGAGAACAACGTTCGGGTAGTTTCTTCATTGCCCTTTTATAATGCCGCCAAAACTGACCGGCAGCGAGGCGAAGGAGTATTTAAAGATTCAATTGTTGGATTGCAGATGCTTAACAAAGTGGGCTATGGCAACGAAGGCTCAGGGTTAATTCTTGATTTGGTTTTCAATCCTACCGGAGCATTTTTGCCGGGCGATCAAAAGCAACTTGAGCGCGATTTTAAAAGAGAGTTAAAAGAACATTTTGATATCAACTTCAATAGTTTGTTTACCATAACCAATACTCCCGTTAGCCGGTTTCTTGATTTTCTAATCGAATCCGGCAACTATGAGGAGTATATGGAGAAACTGATCAGCGCATTTAATCCGGCCGCGGTAGGTGGAGTGATGTGTCGCAATACGATCTCAATCGACTGGCAAGGATTTATTTATGATTGCGATTTTAACCAGATGTTGGGATTAAAAGTACAAGAACAAGCAGGGCAACACATCAGCCAGTTTGATATCAGCAAACTTAAAAGCCGCGATGTAGTTATCAGCCAACATTGCTTTGCCTGCACGGCTGGGGCCGGATCCAGTTGCCAGGGCACTACTGCTTAGAAAATACTACCTCATAATTCCCCGATTTTAAATTTTGAATTCTAACTTGCAGCCATGCGACCGTACATGTTAGCTGAGAACAATTGGAAGACAATCAAAGAGGCATCTTTTGATGTAGCTGTGCTTCCATGGGGCGCATGCGAAGCGCACAATTTTCATTTGCCCTATGGTACAGATATCATTGAAGCTGAAGAAATTGCAGCGGAAGGCGCTCGGCTTGCATGGGAACAGGGAGCGAAAGTAATTGTGTTGCCACCCATTCCGTTTGGAGTAAACACCGGACAGTTTGATGTTATGTTGGACATAAACATGAACCCCTCAACACAGTTGGCCGTGTTGCGTGATGTGATAGAAGTACTCGACCGGCAAGGCATTCATAAACTTATCATACTGAATAGCCATGGAGGCAATGATTTCAAGACCATGATCCGTGAGTTAGGGTTGAGATTTCCAAAAATGTTTTTAAGTTCTTGTGATTGGTTTAAAAGCACAGATCAAAAAGAATTTTTTGTAAACAAAGACGACCATGCAGGAGAGATGGAAACAAGTCTGATCTTATATCTGCGCCCGAAATTGGTACGACCATTATCTGAAGCCGGAGACGGCAAGGCTAAGAAGTTTCGATTCAAAGCCATGCAGGAAGGCTGGGCGTGGGCCGAGCGCAAGTGGACTCAAGTAACGGCTGATACCGGAGTAGGCGATCCGCGTCAGGCTTCGGCTGAGAAAGGAGAAAAGTATTTTAAAACAGTTACACAAAAGGTGGCCCAATTCTTTACCGAAGTAGCGAAAACACCTAAACAGGATTTCTATATTTAATTTATTTTTTCGGCAGGGTAAGCTTAGTCGGAACCTGCACTCACATCCATCTACTATGATCCATCAAATACAAGAAGCAACTGAGTATCTAAAGAAACATGGCATTATTGCTCCTGAAGTGGGAGTAATTCTGGGTACGGGCCTCGGCAATAAATTTGTTGAGAAAATCAAAAATCCGATTATCATAAACTATAATTCCATTCCACACTTTCCGATTTCTACGGTAGAGTTTCACAAAGGAAAATTGATTTATGGAGATGTTAAGGGAAAGAAAGTGCTGGCAATGCAGGGTCGCTTTCATTATTATGAAGGCTACTCCATGCAGCAGATTACCCTTCCGGTGCGGGTGATGAAGGTGATGGGGGTAAAGCAATTACTCATTTCGAATGCGGCCGGTAATATGAACATGAAATGGAAAAAGGGACAATTAATGTTGATCGATGATCACATCAATTTACTCCCTGACAATCCATTGCGAGGACCCAATTTTGAAGTCTTCGGTCCGCGCTTTCCCGACATGAGTCAGCCGTATTCAAAGAAACTAAATAACCTGCTGATCAAAATTGCGAAAGAAAAAGACATTAAACTCAACAAAGGAGTGTATGTAGCCGTAATGGGGCCTAACCTGGAAACCCGCGCTGAGTATCGATTTCTAAGTCGCATCGGTGCCGATGCCGTGGGCATGAGCACTGTGCCTGAGGCGTTGGTGGCAAACCACATGAGTTTACCGTGTTGCGCAATTTCTGTGCTTACCGATGATTGCGATCCGGATAACCTCAAACCAGCTGTAATCAGCGACATCATTGCTATTGCCGGTAAGGCCGAAGCAAAGCTAACTGAACTTTATGTGGAGTTGATCGCGAAGATCTAGTCTTGTTCAACGGAAGTATTAATCAGAGATGTAATTTTTTCTCACCTTTGTCCACCCATTCCGTATGCGGCTGCTTAATATTTTATTTTTCTACGGATTGCTAATACCTATCTCGTACTTGCCCTATTCAGTTTTGTATGGGCTGTCTGATGGATTATATTTTCTTATCTACAAAGTAGTCGGGTATCGGAAAAAAGTAGTGCTTCAAAATATTGCCAACTCCTTTCCTCAAAAATCGCATCAGGAACATGTGCAAATTGTTAGCGCCTTCTACAGGCATTTTTGCGATTTGATAGTAGAGAGTATTAAAGTCTTCACTATTTCGGAAGTGGAAGTAAAGCAGCGCATGAAAATGCTTAATCCGGAATTCAGCAATCGATTTTATGATAAAGGCCAAAGTGTAATTATTGCAGGTGGACACTACAATAATTGGGAACTGTTTGCTGTAGCGATCGATTCGGAAATCAAACATCAGACCGTAGCACTTTATAAAACGTTAAAGAATAAATTCTTTGACGAAAAAATGCGAGCCACCCGAAGTAAGTATGGTTTAATAATGATCTCCACTAAGAAAGCAAAGGAGGAATTTGAAAAATCAGACGGACTCAAAGCCATAATTTTTGGATTTGATCAGTCACCCGGTAATTCGAATAACTGTTATTGGGGCACCTTCCTTAATCAGGATACACCAATGATTTTTGGAGTCGAGAAATATGCCAAGGAGTATGATTTTCCAGTTCTTTATTTGCGCATTAACAAAGAAAAACGGGGCCACTATACGTATGAGTATATAGAAGCAATTGAAGAGCCCCGAAAGACAGGTTATGGAGAGATAACAACAAGAATCAACCAGCTCTTGGAACAAGACATCACCGCCCAACCTCAATATTACTTATGGAGCCACAAACGATGGAAGCATAAACGGCCTGCTGAATATGTGCAGCAATAATTAATTTCTCACAAGGATAAATTATTTCTCACCTTTGCACGAGCATTTTTCTTATGCGCCTGCTTAATAGTATTTTTTTCTACGGAATAATTATACCCATCTCATACTTGCCTTATCCGGTCTTGTATGTGCTGTCTGATGGGTTGTATTTTTTTATGTATCGGGTATTCGGGTATCGAAAGAAAGTAGTTATTCAAAATATTGCCAACTCGTTTCCAAATAAATCACCGCAGGAGAGAAAAAAAATAGTAAGGGATTTCTATCATCATTTTTGTGACTTGCTACTTGAGGGGTTAAAAGCATTTACTATGTCTGAAGCTGAAGTCCGGCAAAGGGCGAAACCTCTCAACTTAGAGTATATCGATCGATTTTATGAAAGAGGACAAAATGTGATAATTGCAACCGGCCATTATAATAATTGGGAATTGTTGGCCTTAGCACTTAACATTGAAATCAAGCATCAGGCGGTAGTTATCTACAGACAATTGAAGAATAAATTCTTTGATGAGAAGGTAAAATCCTCTCGCAGTAAGTTTGGTTTGAATCTGACGTCTACCAAGATAGCGATGCGGGCTTTTCAAAAGTCCGATGGACTTAGCGCGGTTACATTTGCATTCGATCAATCACCCGGTAAGACCGATGGATGCTATTGGGGTTCATTTCTTAACCAGGACACACCCATGACCTTTGGTGTCGAAAAGTATGCAAAGCACTTCAATACCCCTGTTCTTTTCATGCACATAAATAAAGTAAAGCGGGGGTACTATACCTATGAGTTCTCGGATGCCATTGAAGATCCATGCACTACCGGCTACGGAGAGATTACAAGAAAAATTAATGCTCTTTTAGAGCAAGACATCATTGCTCAGCCTCAGTATTACTTATGGACTCACAAGAAGTGGAAGCATAAGCGGCCGATAGGTCTCGTGCAAGCTGAGTCTTAGAATTTGTAACTGTATCCTATCCGTATCACCTGCGTTTCGTAATAGTCGCTGCTGATATAGCTGAACCCATCACCCTCAATTTCCTTTTTAATGACCATGGTATTTAACAAATCAGTAGCATTCAGGAATAGTTCGCCTTTGCCTTTTTGAATCGTCTTCTTGATACCAACATCCAATGAAAAACGCCAATCAATCTTACCTTGTGGAATAATATCAGGTGCGAGGTAGGTCGCCATCACCTGGGCTTCGAGGCCATTGGATAACCGGAAGAGGTTATTCAACTTTGCATTCCACGAAAAAATTTCCTGCTTAGGCGCTGTAAATGTATCCGGTATAGGATATTTATTTTCCACGGTAAAACTGTCGATTTGATTGTGGTAGCCATTTACACTCAGATTTAACGAAAACCATTTTGCGACCTCCTGCGAAAGCACCATTTCAATTCCTGTATTGTAACTGCGATCGGCATTTTGAAAAACAGCGAAAATCAAAGGACTTCCCGGAACTGTTCTTGCAATCCGTGTGATAGTTCCGTCAACAATGCGGTGATAGGCTGCAACATAATAGTTACCACTTTTCCAGCTCGTTTTATAACCTAATTCAAAGAGGTTAGTAAACTGGGGCCGTAATGCAGGATTCCCCACTTTAATAATTTCTGCGTCATCGTATTTTGGGAAAATCCGAATGTCTACTTCATTAGGCCGGTCAACCCTGCGATTATAGAAGAATGAAATTTTATTAGAGTCGTTGATCTTATAGGCCAACCGCACATTAGGAAATGGTTGCGTGTAATCATAGCCATCACTTTTATAGGTGTTGTGGTCCGGATTTACTTCATACTGTATTTTTACATATTCCACCCGAAGTCCGATCTCGGTTTCGAATTTTGGGTTTTCGAAGACATAATTTCCATATAAGGCTGGAATGGTTTCTTTATAGGTTGCCCAACCCCCGGCAGTTGAATCTATGGCTGAATTTGTTCCTGGAAAGAATTGCATGTTGGTAGGGATGGTTCTTCTGCGAAATTTTGCTCCACCTTCCATTCGACCGTATTTTAGGGGCTGTACATAATCCAGATTGAAGTCGCCCACTTGTTCATCTGAAAGCAATTTAAACGCATCCTCGCTTGTGAAAGCAGGAGTTGTGTTGTCGAAAAAATATTTTTCATCTTCCCGGTGAAAGGTGTAGTTGAAACCAATATTCATTAAATGTCCTGGATCTTTATATTTATGCTGAAAGGCAGCGGTTGCCATAACTGTAGTTTTCAACTCATCTTCAAGGAATTGCCAAAGGCGCAGTCGTTCAGAAAAATCGCCATTGAAAAACACCTCGTCTCCGTTGTCAATAATTTTTTCGGTGCCAAACAAACCGGATACAGTGAGCGTGTTGTATTCATCAAGCGTCCAATCGATGCCCGCTTTCGTTGTAATAAACGTAGTATTCCGGTTCCTTTTTAACTGTTGATTGATGATACTCCCATCGTCATAATACCTTTCTACAAATTCATTTTTATTCAGTGTTTCGGTGTACAGGTAATCGCCCTGAAAGAAGGCATTTATTTTATTATGCCGGTAGTTAAGCGATACTGAAGGATTTATTTTAGGAGTCATTTGGTATTGCGGACGAATGGTAGGATAGTTTTCTTTTTTCACCCACAACGCACCAAGGCCTGTCGCAAAACCAACCTTCCCATTGAAACCTTCCTGTTTGTTCTTTTTATATATAATGTTGATGATTCCGGCATTTCCGTTCGCATCATACTTGGCAGATGGATTATTGATGATTTCAATTTTCTCAATAGCCGATGCCGGAATATTGTCTAATCCGGTTTGGTTTCCGAACCCGGTGAGTGCAGTTTGCTTGCCATCCATTAATACAGTCACCCGGTCGCTCCCCCGTAAGGTAACCTTACCATCCTGTATTGTAACCCCCGGCAAGTTCTGCATGGCCTGTAATACCGAACCTCCGCTTTGACTGATGTTACTGGCCACGTCAAATGTTTTCTTATCCATTTTGCCGGAGACTCCTTCTGCCTCTCCAACGACAACCACTTCATTGAGGAGTTCCGTGTTTTCTTCCAGTTCTATGGCGGGCAGATCCAAAAATGCGGTAAGGCTGCCTATATAAAGAGATTGTTTTGTGGTACGGTAACCCACAAAAGAAACTTCCAGCGTATAATTGCCGGGCTTGATGGTTGAGAGTGTAAAACGGCCCTCTTCATTAGTCACTGTTCCTGTTATGAACAGACTATCTTTTTCAGTTTTCGCCACCACGTTCACATAGGCAAGCGCGGTTTTGGAAATTTTTTCTTTTACTATTCCTGATACTGTAACAGAATTATTTTGAGCATTAAGCCCGAATGGCAATGAAATTAAAAGCACAAATAGTAGTGAGATTTTTATGCGCATATTTCGAAGCAGCCGGGTTGGGTTAACTGATGACTTTAGATTAACCTCAAAGGTAGCTATCCTGTTAGGATGGATATTTTTTTATTTTTAAAAATACACGGGCGGTTTGTGTCAACGGTTGCAAGGAGCGTTTGAATTACACCTCATGATAAATTCAGATTTGTGTACGATGCAACCTTTGGCTGATGAGGTACGTCTTAATAGGCAAAACACGTTTCCTCATGAAATCAATTCTACCTATCGCAATAGTTTTTTCCGCATTTGCAGTATCTGCACAATCCACTAAAATTGGGGATTTTCATCTTGACAAAGAGTATAAAATGGAAGCCACGGGCACCATTTACCTCGATGCCTCAGATGCGAAAGTGTTCATCACAGGGTCCAGGCGAGCAACGGCACATGTAAAGATTGATCGTGAAGTAACTTCCAAGGGAATGACTTTTGGAGAACGCGAGTTTCGTGTGGACGTAACTGAACAAAGCGGTAATCTTACTATTCGCGAAGAATCAAAAGGATCTACCGTGGGCGTTGTAGGCTACTACAATGAAAAATATACGATCAACATTGAAGCTCCCGAAGGGGCTAGCCTTGTGATTGATGGCGATGATGGTGATTATTTTATAAAAGCAATTAATGGCTCTATTGAGCTCGACCTCGATGATGCTGACATAGAACTAACGGGTTGTTTGGGTAACAGCTTTAAAGTAAAACTGGATGATGGCGACTTGCGTATGGACACAGGCCGGGGCACGCTGGATTTGGATGCTGATGATGCTGATGTGGATATTAAAAATGCAAGTTTTGATAAAATCATGGCCCAACTGGATGATGGTGATTTTATTGTGGAAACTGCTTTTGCCGAAAATGGCGATTACTTCATTGATTTGCAGGACGGGCTTGTATCAGTTAAAGTGCTGGGCGGTGGCGGTCGGTTCGACATCCGCCATGACGATGCCCGAGTAACTACGGAAGGGGCATTTGACATTGTCGAAAAATCGGACGACCGCACCCGGGTAACTCTGGCCAATGGCAATGCTAAAATGGAAATCCGTGCTGACGATGCGAGAGTGAGATTGAGTAAGTAACTACATTGTGTTTTAGTTTTTATATCTAAAAATGAAGACCTCATTATTATTTGTCTTTTTCTTTGTCGTTGTTTCTTCTTTAGCTCAAGATGAATCGACTTTGTCAAAACTTAAATCTGTTTATATTAATCAGGTGGCGTGGGAAGCAGCAGGTGATTTGAATTATGATCAAACGACCGAAGAGATTATAGTAAAAAATTTCAAAATACCTGTATCTGAGAGCACTCGCTTAAGTTTTGATAAGAAGAAGGGAAACAAAGTGATTTTTGCTTTGCAGAATAATACATCGATTACAGACGTCACCGATCCTACTTTCAGAAGGGCTTACTTTGAAATTCCGTTCAAGACAAAAGATGGAGCAGTTTCCTTTATTACCTACTTCAATAAGTTAAAAGAGGAGGAGTAAAAGTGTTTTTTTGACTACACATCACAAATCCCAACGCCCTGTTTCAGCGAAGCTAACTTATCAGGTCGCTTGGGAATAAACTCCTGTGCAACAAATCCTTTGAAGCCCGTTTCAACAATCGCTTTCATAATAGCCGGGTAATAAAGCTCCTGAGTTTCGTCAATTTCATTTCTTCCAGGTACACCCCCGGTATGGTAGTGGCCAATATACTTTTGGTGTTTGCGAATGGTAGCAATTACATCGCCCTCCATAATCTGCATGTGATAGATGTCGTAAAGTAATTTAAAATTTGGTGAGCCTAGTTTTTCGCAAAGGGTTACGCCCCATTCGGTGTGGTCGCACTGATAGTCTTTGTGATCCACTTTGCTGTTGAGCAACTCCATTTGCACGGTGATGTTATACTTCTCGGCAATTTTTATCACAGGTGCCAATCCTATTGCACAATTCTCCATGCCTTGTTCATAACTGAGCCCGTTGGCATTACCACTGAAACAAATCACACTTTTCAATCCGGCATCAGCTGCTTTTGGGATGTTGGTGGAAAAGTCTTTCAGGAATTTTTCGTGCAGCGTGGGATCATTGAATCCTTTATTCAAACCCAGATCAGTTACATAAGCCATCGCTACCGTGAGTCCATGCTTTTGCACGATTGCCCATTGGTCAGGCCCTAAAAGTTCAATAGATTTTAATCCAATCTCTTTAGCTGCTTTGGCTAGATCTTCTAAAGGAATTGAGCCATAGCACCACTGACACACAGAGTGATTTATATTATTTTTGAGATCAGCAGGAAGCGTGTTCATAGCTTTTGCAATTTCGGGTAATGCCACTGCACTGGCTGCAGTTGCTGCAATGGTTTTTAATGCTTGTTTGCGATTCATATCAGTTTTCTTTTTTTAAATCACTAAGACACAGAGTTCACAAAGAATCACAAAGTTCGTGCAACTTAGTGTCTTTGTGCCCTTGTCTGCCGACAGGCAGGTTTGTGGGTCAACATATTTAAGATCAATTTACAATTTCTATTTCTCACTCCTATAGACTACCCCATCCTTCATCACAAACTTCACTTTGCGCAGATCAGAAATATTTTTGGAGGGATCTCCAGTTACAATCACCAGATCTGCTTTCAACCCCTCTTTTACAAAGCCTACCTGATTCTCTAAATGAAAGGCCCTTGCGTTTACACTCGTGGCCGCTTTCAACACATCAAATGTTTTCATTCCGTATTCTACCATCAATTCCATCTCCAATACATTTTCACCATGCGGATAAACACCCACATCGCCACCCATGCCAATGGTCACTCCGGAAGCTAGTGCCTCCTTAAAACTCTTTTTCTTGTTTGTAACATTGGCAGGCTCTGGAGATACTCCTTTTTTCCAACCCCGGTATTGAGAGATTACATCCACCGCAGACACAGTTGGAATGTAAGTAACGTTATGCTCTTTCATCAGCTTGCCAATCTCCACATCAATAAAGTCGCCATGCTCAATTGTTTCTGCCCCAGCTAACACAGCACGTTTTATCGCCTCTTTTGATTTTGCATGGCACACCATTACACGACCGCTGCTGCGCGTAACTTCGTTGATCAGTTTCAACTCGTCCAAAGTGAAGGAAGGTTGATCTTCTCCATTAATACCCCAACGGTAGTCGGCATAGATTTTTATAAAGTCAGCACCTTTACCAATCTGATCACGCACTACGCGCACCAAATCATTTCCATCGGCTGCTTCTGCACCAAGCATAATCTCCTGATCATGATCATATCCTTTCGGCCCATAAGAACCTGTTGAAACTATCGCTCTTCCGGCCACCATCAAGCGCGGTCCGGGAATAATACCTTCATTTATGGCGCGTTTCAAGGCTACATCTGAATAGCCAGCACCTTCTGTACCTAAATCACGCGCGGTTGTAAATCCTGCCATCAAGGTATTCTTTGCATGAACGGTTGCGCGGGCCGTACGATACGAATCTGTTTCCTTTAACACTTGTGTGTCCCAATCGGTGATGTTGTAAGGATAAAGCAACAAATGTGAGTGGCCTTCAATCAAACCGGGTGTTAGTGTTGAATTGGGGAAATTTATTTTCGTGGCTCCCGTAGGCTCTTTCACTTTGTCTTTCGGTCCGACTGCAATAATCTTATCACCTTCAGTTATCACCGCCCAACCATCATGCATATTTTCACCATCAAACACGCGATCGGCAGTGAGGTAATATTTTACTGGGGTTTGTGCCCCAAGACAAAGAGTGATAAAAAAAGAAACGAAGAGCACAAAATACCTTTTCATAGTTAACCGGTTTAGGTTTTGAAAAGGTACTTGAAAAAGAGTTGCTACAAAAACAAAACCCTCTCCGTTACGGAAAGGGTTTTAAAAGTATTCAAAAGGTAACAAGTCCCTCTCCAATTGGAGAGGGATTTAGGGTGAGGTTAAACTGCTTTCAAGGCGGCCTCGTAATTTGGTTCCTGGCCGATTTGTGGTACTAGTTCAGTGTATTTCACTTTTCCTGTAGTATCTATTACCACAACAACTCTTGCAAATAATCCGGCAAAGCCTCCATCCACCAATTCGACACCGTACGCTTTTCCAAATCCGCGACCGCGGAAGTCGGAAAGTGTAATCGCCCGATCAATTCCTTCGGCACCACAAAATCTCTTTTGTGCAAAGGGAAGGTCTTTCGAGATGCAGAGAACAACGGTATTGTCTTTAGATGCTACGCGTTTGTTAAACTCACGCACGGAAGTAGAACAGGTGCTGGTGTCAACACTGGGAAAAATATTAAGTACAACATTCTTTCCGGCAAAGTCTTTTAAGCTAACATCCTTCATGTTGGTCGCTGTCAATGTAAAATCAACAGCTGAAGAGCCAATTGCAGGAAGCTCGCCAATGGTGTTTGCATCGTTGGGTCCAAGTTTAGTTAAAGCCATAGAAGAGTTATTTTTAGTAATACCTGATAAACAGATGTGGATCGTGTAATGTTTACCGGATGCGGTCGGAATCGCGTACCATTTTTTCGTCTTTGCGGATAAAGCGTATTGCCAGCCAGTTGCAGGTTACTCCGATAAATGGAATCCAGATGCTTAACCCAAATTTACCATAGCCATATTGTTGCGTAACCTGGTTGTAAAAGTATACGGCCGATCCCAACACTCCGGCCAGGATCAGGGAGTTAAGTGTGCCAAGTTTTACCTGGGTCATCCGGTTATCAAATCGCCTGATTTCCATAATGGCGATGGTGGCAGCTGCTGCCATCAATATAGCTGTAATGGCAAACGGGAAATACTGAGTAGTCTTAACATCATTTTCGATCGTAGAAAAATGGAGGGGATAAAGTTGCATTTCTTTGCCGGCCTCTTCGATCTTCCAGATAGGTAAAAAGAAGCTTACGATCATACTTGCTACCACCAGAACCAGAAACAACGTTTGTATTCTTTGCCACATAAAAGGGTTGAGTTAACTTGCCGCAAAACTACTAAATGTAGACCGAAGACTTCGCCCAAATTTTATGACAAAATCCGCATATATCGTAGATATCCTCCGCACTCCGGTGGGCAAATTCGGGGGAACTCTTTCTTCGGTCAGGCCTGATGATCTGGCGGCAGAAGTAATTAAAAAATTAATTGAACGAAATCCCGGACTGGATCCTTTGCTGATTGAAGATGTTGTATTCGGAGCAGCTAACCAGGCCGGAGAGGATAATAGAAATGTAGCACGCATGGCTTTGTTGCTTGCCGGATTACCAAAAGAGGTTGGTGGCGTTACAGTAAATCGCCTTTGTGCTTCGGGGTTGCAGGCAATCATGGACGCTTCGCGCGGAATTCTGAATGGCGATGGGGATTGCTATATAGCCGGTGGTGTGGAAAGTATGAGTCGCGCACCGTTTGTAATGGCTAAAGCGGAAGAAGCTTTTTCGCGTAAAGCGGAGGTTTATGATACAACTATCGGCTGGCGTTTTGTCAACTCAAAACTTTCGAAGTTGTATCATCCTTATTCCATGGGCGAAACAGCCGAGAATGTTGCTGAGAAATGGAAGATAAGTCGTGAAGAACAAGATCAGTTCGCATTGGCATCCCAACAAAAATATTTTACAGCACACAAGTCTGATAAGTTCAAAGAGGAATTGATTTGCGTGAATGTGCAAAAGGGCAAAGAAACGATTGAGTTCAACCAGGACGAGTATCCCCGCCAGACAGTTTTAGAAAAACTTGCCCAATTAAAACCAGCCTTTAAAGAAAACGGAACAGTAACAGCTGGAAATTCTTCGGGTATAAATGATGGTGCTGCGGCCAGTTTACTTGTTAGTGAAGAACTGTTAAAGAAACTCAATGCAACACCAATGGTCCGTGTGGTATCCATGGCAGTAGCCGGAGTCGACCCTGCTTATATGGGAGTGGGTCCGGTGCCTGCCGTACAGAAAGCCATAAAACGTGCCGGACTTAAAATCTCGGATATAGGATTAATAGAACTCAACGAAGCCTTTGCAGCACAAAGTATTGCCTGCATTCGCGATCTCAATTTGGACCCAACTATAGTAAATGTGAATGGTGGAGCCATTGCTATTGGTCATCCCCTGGGGTGCAGTGGTGTTCGCATCAGTGCCACGCTTATTCATGAAATGCAAAAACGAAAAGTGAAGTATGGACTAGCCACTATGTGTATTGGAGTGGGGCAGGG
>ERZ795044.2412-NODE-2412-length-16231-cov-4.634026_pt1 | contig 16231 bp, 18 predicted proteins | sample MGYA00375128_ERZ795044 | MGnify/ENA primary metagenome ERZ795044 (study PRJEB30173, sample SAMN05720213) | anaerobic digester metagenome | isolation source: active sludge of municipal wastewater-treating anaerobic digesters | place: USA | collected 2014-12-22 ... | reverse complement strand
TTGCTACTCAATTGCGTAGTTATAACTCTTCTACTTTCAGCACAGCATCGAGGTTTATCGGGCCGAATATATGCGGAAACTCTTCATTCACAGAAGCAGAGAATTCGTAGGTGAAGGGAGAACTGAGTTTGTGCTCATCGATATGCAGTACTACCAGATCATCCCGGCCTTTAAAATAACGATCCAGTACGCTCGCTACCTGGTGAGCCTTGCTGGCATGAATAAAACCTTCTGTTGCCAGTGAGGCCGCTTCATAAGATCCCTGCTCCAGGGCTTTTTGCCAGTCGTGTTTATGCAATACGTGGTAGATCATTCTTCCAGCAGGTTAGCCAGTAAAAGCAGTTCATCCATCTTGTAACGGTTGCGGTCGTTATCGAAGCACTTGCTTAATTCTTCCAGCAGGTACTGGATAATTCGTTTGTTGCTCATCGGCCTAAAATAAGAGGCAACCGGTGGTACGGAGATGCGCTTGAAATAAGCTTCCACGTCTTTATGACTGTACATCTGACCGTTCAGCGGGTCGATGTAAAAATTTATTTTTTCCGATGCATGTCCCACCGGGTTCAGTATATCGTGATTGGGATCAAAATAAGCAAGAATGAACTGCCGGGGAATGTTGATGGCTTTCACCGGTATGTCGAGCATTTCACAAAGCGCCAGGTAAATGATTCCATTGCTCAATGCATTTCCTTTCTTGCTGTCGAGTGTTTTGTTTATTAAATAATCATCGGGATTATTATAGGCAAACTCTACGCCTTTTTGTTTGAAGTAATTATAAAAGATGCTGGTCACCACATTTATCTGTTCAATAGGAGTGAGGTAGTTGTTCAATTCCAGCCAGGTGTTGCGGCGCAGTTTTTCGATCTCCTGCAATACCGTGGTATTATCCATATCGGGATAATGATAACGGGCCACCAGCAAAGCGCCTTCCAGCAGGTCGGCATCCCTGGCTGCCCATTCGGTAAAATCATCGGTAAGGTCGCGGAAGTGAAGGCGGTGGATAAGCAGTTCAATCCGTTCCTGTACCTCTTCGCTGCTGGTATTTTCCCAAAGATGTTCCAGGTTGGGGATGATGTCTTTACCGAAGGAGATGATACGGTCACTTACCGTGCTGTATACATCTTCATCCGGGTCATCGATCAGGTGAAGCAGGGCGGTTATTTCTTTGTTTTCTTTCAAGTGGTAAACGATTTGAATTCAATCTCGTAAAATCAACGTTAACCGGGAAATTTTACTTTTCCACAGGTGTGATAAAGTAGCCTTCCATTTTATAACGACAACAACTGCTTCTTTGGTATGTAATAAAAAGAGCCGGTATCAATTACCGGCTCATCATGTCAAAAATAAAAACGGATCTACTTCAAGGTATAGATCTTATGCAACGCAGTAAAGGAGAAGACCAACCCGCAAAGAATGACCAGTGAACGCAACCAGTTCATCGTATTCCACTCTGCCCATGTTTTTTTCAGCAGGTCGATGTTGCTGAGGTCAGCCGTTCTGAACATGATATCGTTGCGTGGATAGAAATACGCAAACGTGAATACATCGCCCAGCACATAAAATATACAGGCAATGCCCAGGCAGAGGCGGATGGCCGGCGATGCTTTCCAGAAAAGGATCAGCGCCAGCAGGGCCAGTAACTGGTTAACCGGGGAGTACACCCGGAAAAAATCTCCGGGGTTCACGGTTTTAAAATATTCCCGGGCGGCTCCGATGGAGTGGGGAATGTTGCTTCCCCAGGAAGTGGCATCAATGAGGGAAGTGTAAATGTTGGTGATCAACACGCCGCTGGCTATTACAGCGGAGGCGAATAAAAAAATGATTTTCATGACTGTTGTTTTTGATTGCAAAGATGGGGATCAACGGTATGGGAAAATTGAACGTATCGGACATTCTTGTGCCGGATGAATTTTTGTGCAGCCGGGCCGTAAGTTCACCGAGGGGAACAGTTTATTGCACATTCCTGTAAAAATGCCCGGGGATATGACTTTTCATATCGCGGTATTCGCCCGGTGTCATTTGTGCATAGGTTTTAAAAGAGCGGATGAAATGCGATTGATCGGTGAAACTGCTTTTATATGCTACCTGGGTCAGGGAAAGATCATTTGCCTGCATGAGGTGAACAGCGTGCAGGTATTTCTTATACAGGAGAATTTCTTCGGTATTCATACCGGTAAGATCCTTCAATTTCCTGGAAAGATGCCGGGGCGAAAAGTAAAGTGTTTTGGCCAAACTGCTTACCGGCATTGATTCGGCATAGGGGTTGGTTAAAAAAAGATCCATCATTTCTTCCTGCGGACTTTTAGCAATGCTCTTTTTTTGCAGCCAGTCTGAAATGATCTTTACCCGCTCATTAAAAGAAGCCGCTTCTGCCAATTGATGCCACAGGCAATGAAAGAAACTATTCAGTGATCCCAGGTCAACAGACTGGTTGGTGAACTCGCCTGCCGGAACGCCAAGCAATTGCTTTATCACCACCGGGTGAAACTGCACCCCGAAATAATATTGTTTCTCCGGCAACTGTAATTGCAACGGGAGGGTATTGAATCCATTGATAAAATATTTTGGAAGCCGGTATTCTGTATTGCCAAGCCTGGCCTCAACGGAAGAAGAACTGCCCAGGTCAAAAATAATCTCGATCACTCCTTTGGGAATGATGGTCTCGAGCTTAAAGCCCGGCCTGCCTTCCGTTTGCCATACGGCGCCGATCATCGTTTTAAGATGGGCTGATTGCGGTATGTACATATTGCTGTTCATGCTCTGGTATTTGGCAAAATAAAGGTAATGGGTTATTAACGGCTGCGTCATCCATAATTACCAGCCTGTTATTTTCGGCGATGGGTTGGGTAAACGGCCGTATCAATTGCTGGCGGAAGATAGGGTCAATGGCAATGCCCGGATTCGGCTATAATTTGGTATAATGATGTTCGGTGAACCGGTTCCATCCTTTTTTATTCTTTGATTCAACGGCCCAGTGAAAACCTCCTGCGGGATCGGGCCAGTAGATCATTCTTGCAATGCCGGCAGGCATCTGTGCTTCAAAACAGATCGCATCGGGATGTACATCTTTCGCATCGGCCAGTTGCCCCTGCGATCTTTTACCATCGGAAGTGAATGACCAGAAAGAAACAGCTCCGTCGTGCACCCCATAGATCGCCGTTTCTTCATAAACGCCTTTGGCAAATTCCCACCTGGCATTCAGTTGAATGTATTTACCGGAAAGAATGGGCTTGAATTCACGGGTACACCTTAGTTTACCCATTGGCGAATCGCTCTTTGCTTCCCAGGAGCCAAGGAGCTGCTGCAGCAAGCCCAGTTTGCCGGGGCCTTTTTTCCAGGTTGTTTTTTTAGTGGCCATAAAATGTGTTGATAAAGGAACGAATTTTTATTTATAATAAAAACCGGTAGTTGTTGGGTATAAGAGTGAACGACGACTGAGATAAGGCAGAAGACCGCTTATTGCCAAGGTATTGGCCTGGTCGCAACCTGTACAGGGAATATTTACTAATGATCTGAAAACTATTTTTTCTTAGCTGCACTCTTCTTTGGCGCCGCCTTGGCAGCCACTGCTGCTTTTTTCTTTGCCGGCGCTTTCTTTCCCTTCTTGTCAAAAGCCTTGGGGTCCTGTTCCAGGATGATCTTCTTTACATCCTCCAGTTCCAGGCTGGCTAATTCATCGGGGGTATATTTTGTGCCGTTGCTGTTGAGGCCGGGCTTGTAGGTGTTCTTACCGAACTTGATGATGGCTCCCCAGCGTGCATTTTCAATGGATATCTTTTCTTCGGGCCATTGTTTGATATAGCGATTGGCTTCTTTCTCCAGTTTTTTGGCGATCAGTTCATCGCAATCTTTCTGAGTAAGAAAATCAAAATTATACGCACGGGGCACATTGATGAACATATCGTTCCATTTGATGAAGGGACCAAAGCGGCCCTTTCCCTTGGTGATCGGTTTCTCATCATAATAACCGATGGGAGCATCTTCGATCTGTTTTGCCTTAATGATCTCAATGGCCCTTTCGAGGTTTATGCCGGTTGGTTCTTCGCCACGGGGAACGGAGATGAACTGATCGCCCCACTTTACATAAGGGCCATAGCGCCCGATATTCACCGATACTTCTGCTCCCTCGTATTCTCCTAATGGAGCGCCGAGTTTGAAAAGTTCCATCGCTTCTTCCATGCTGATGGTCTCAATACTCTGCGATGGTTTCAGCTTGGCGAATTTTGGCTTCTCTTCATCATCCAGGTTGCCTATCTGTACCATCGGGCCATAGCGGCCCATCCTGGCCATCACGGTTTTGCCCGTTGCGGCATCGGTTCCTAATATCCGTTCACCAACGGCACGTTCTGCATTTTCCAGGGTATGCTCCACACCGTCGTGGAAGGGCGCATAAAAATTACCCACCATCTGGTTCCATTTCATGCGGCCATCGGCTATTTCGTCAAATTCTTTTTCAATTTCGGCGGTAAAGGAATAATCCATCACCTGCTCAAAATGCTGGTTCAAAAAATCAGTCACCACTAAACCAAGATCGGTAGGGAAGAGTTTTGATTTTTCGGCACCGGTATTTTCCTGCTCGGTGATCTTTGTAACGTTATCGTTCTGCAATTTTAAAATCCGGAAATCACGCTTCACCGGTTCCTTGTCTTTCTTCTCTACATAATTACGCTTTATAATAGTAGAAATAGTAGGAGCGTAGGTGCTGGGGCGGCCGATACCCAGTTCTTCCAGTTTCTTTACCAGCGAGGCCTCGGTATACCTTGCGGCATGTTTGGTAAAGCGTTCAGTGGCGGTCATACTTTGAAAAGCAAGTTCCTGTCCAACGGTAAGATCGGGCAGGCGGCTGTCGTCGCTTCCTTCATTATCGTCGTCATCGGTTCCTTCTAAATATACTTTTAAGAAACCGTCAAACTTCAGTACTTCACCGCTGGCGGTAAGGTCTTCGTTGTTGGTACTGATATTTATTTTAGCCGTTGTTTTTTCCAGTTCGGCATCACTCATCTGCGAAGCGATGGTACGTTTCCAGATCAGTTCGTATAAACGGTTCAGGTCGGGATCACCCACCGATTTGTTTTCCATGTACGTTGGGCGAATGGCCTCGTGTGCTTCCTGTGCGCTTTCGTTCTTATTCTTGTACCTGCGCACCTGTAAATATTTATCGCCATAGCTGCTTTTTATTTCGGCAGTGATGGCATCCATGGCGGTGTTGCTGAGGTTCACACTGTCGGTACGCATATAGGTTATCTTACCGCTTTCATACAGCTTTTGAGCGAGCAACATTGTTTTGCTTACACCATAACCTAATTTACGGCTGGCTTCCTGTTGCAAGGTGGAAGTGGTGAAAGGCGCTGCCGGGGTACGTTTACCCGGACGAACCTGTATATCTCTTACCGTATATTTTGCACCAACGCAGCTTTGCAGAAATTTAGCGGCATCCTCCTCTTTTTCATATTTGTCTCCTTCCGCTTTAAAAATGACTGTTTTATTATTCAGGTCGGTGGCAGCCAGAAACGCTTCCAGTTTAAAACTGCTTACCGGAACAAACTGGTTGATCTCTCTTTCTTTTTCTACAATTAATTTAACGGCCACGCTTTGCACCCTTCCGGCACTTAATCCACCGGTGGCGCCTACTTTTCTCCACAGAACAGGGCTTAATTCAAACCCCACGATGCGGTCCACCACCCGGCGTGCCTGCTGGGCATTCACCAGGTTCATATCGATGGTCCGGGGATTTTGCACAGCGCTCTGAATGGCGGGTTTGGTGATCTCGTGAAACACGATCCGTTTGGTTGTTTTGGGATCAAGGCCCAGCACTTCGGCCAGGTGCCAGCTGATGCTTTCTCCCTCACGGTCCTCATCCGATGCCAGCCAAACGGTGTCGCTTTTTTTAGCCAGACTTTTCAGATCATTCACCACCCGTTGCTTGTCGGCAGGTACTATATAGGTAGGCTTGAAATTATTTTTCAGATCGATGCCCATATCGTTCTTCTCCAGGTCACGGATATGCCCGAAGCAACTCTTCACAGTAAAGTCTTTTCCCAGGATGGATTCAATCGTTTTGGCTTTTGCCGGCGACTCCACGATTAACAGGTTTTTAGCCATATTGTGTTTGTAGTATTTGTTTTGTATCCTGCGCCGGTAAAGCATTTCAGCGGTTCTTACACAAGGCCCGATAACCTTGTTGTTTGCTGAAGTATTTACATGCGGTCAGCGGCAGGTTTTACTGCAATATTAGGTCAAAATTGAAAAATCAAAATAATTCGTGGTGAATGCAACGGTTTTTTAACGCTCTACATGAACTCGATGACGGTGTTTTTTATTGCGTGATCCCTGTAAATTTTCTGGTGTCCCAGCCCTTTTGTAATAACGAAATTAATATGCGGATGGTTGTCTCCTTTCACTTTTGCTGCATCGGCCCAGGGGGTGATCTCATCTTCTTCATCATGCACCCAAAGCACCCTTGCTTTAATTTTATGCATCACCCGGCGTATGGAAAACCATTCTGTTTTCTTTCCGCTTACCTTATATATTATATCATCAAACTCGGTCCTCACTTTTTCGTCTTTCAGTCCAAGCATTTTAAAGGCGATATCAACGGCCGTTGTTGTTTCGGTGGCCGGTGCAATAAACACCACTTTTGTTTCCGGGCTGTGCTGCATCTCTTCCAGGGCAAGGCTGAGGGCAATGCCCCCGAAGGAGTGGGCAAGAAAACTATTGATGGGACCAAAGCGGGCAACAACTTCCTTTATCATATCGCTGTATACAATGGCGTTGGTTGTTTTACCGCCGCTGTTGCCGTGAGCCGGGGCATCAAAAGCAAGTACTTCATATCCTTTTTCTGATAAGGACAGGGCATACTCAGAAAATTTATGCGCTGCTGAATTAAAGCCATGAAGGATGAGTACTTTTTTTTGTTGCGGGTGATTCCAGCGGTAACCGTTGATCCTTGTGTCGCCCAAATTAAAACTCAGCTGTTCGGCATTTTGAAGACGGGCTTTGTTCTTCGACCGGATATAAGGGGTGCAGAACAAGGTAAATGCCTGCCTGGCGGTTCTTTTCTTTGAACCGAGGCTCATCAATTTAAATTTGGTTCGTATGTAACCAATGGCTAATCTTTGTACCAGTTTCATTACAAATCAAAGATAGGCTATGAGAGTTGTAATAATCGGTTCGGGTAATGTGGCTACGGTAATGGGCCGCCTTATGAACAAGAATGGCCACCAGGTAGTTCAGGTGGTTAGCCGCAACATCGATCATGCAAAGGCATTGGCGGATGAACTGCATTGTCCTTACTCCGGAAGCAGCGATACGGTGGATAAGAATGCCGATGTGTACATAGTGGCCGTAAGCGACAGCGCCTTGTATGAGTTGAACAAATCATTCCACATCGGCAATAAACTCATATTGCATACCGCCGGATCCGTACCTAAAGATGTGCTGAAAGATATCTCGGTCAATTACGGAGTGCTTTACCCGTTGCAAAGTCTGCGTAAAGAAATGAATTATCCCGAAGACATTCCTTTTCTTATCGATGGTAACTCGGAAGAAACCATCACACTGGCAGAAGATTTTGCCAAAACATTATCCGGTAAAGTGGCCAAGGCATCGGATGAAGAGCGGCTTAAGCTGCATGTGGCTGCAGTGATCGTAAGTAATTTCACCAATCATTTATATGCACTGGCCGAAGAGTTTTGTGAAAAAGAGAATATTGATTTCAAATTACTGGCGCCACTGATAAAGGAAACAGCTGTACGAACAGAAAATCATTCACCGGCATCGGTACAAACCGGGCCCGCCATACGCAACGATGTATTCACGCTTGATAAACATCTTCGTTTGCTGGCAAACTATCCCCGGCTGAAATATATTTACCTTAAGTTGACGGACAGTATCATGAAGGGGTAGTGATCCTTTCTATTGAACCACATAGGCACAATAGGAAATACAGAATTACACATAGAACAACTATCTGTCCTATGTTCTATTTGGTTCAAAATTCTCTATTTCACCGGGAAAACAATATCCGTTTGTACTTTGTACGGATCAAGCGGCTTCCCGTTCTTATCAACGGGGTCGGTCATATAGATCTCGTACGGAGCGCCTGCCGAAGATTTCTTATTCATCTTCATCCATTCTTTGATGGCGTCATATCCCTGTGCCATCAGGTCGTAAGGCCCGAAGAAATGCGCTACCACCACACTGCCTGCCGGTAATTCCCTTACCTGTACAGTCCGGGCCGGTTTAGCCGGTTTTTTATTTACCTGTAACCCGGCTTCAAAAAAGAAAGGGGCCTTGGTGGTTTTATACCAGGCCAGGGGGGCGCCGGTCATTTTAAGATTATTCTTTTTGATGGTCTCTGCCAGTTTTCCGCCGTATATTTTTCCCAGCTTCAGCCCGATGCGTTCGTATGTTTTTGCACTGTCTTTGGCAAATATCACTATCCGTTTGGGTGCAACGGTATCTACAATATTAATAATAGGGGCCCTAACCTTTTTATCGGCAGGGTCGGGCTTTTCGGTTCTTTTCACGGCAACGATCAGGGTATCTTTTGGCGTTGGGGCCGGGTCTTTTTTCCCATTGTTGCAGGAGTGAAGAACAGTACAGGTAAACAGCACAGCGGGTACATACAGCAGGACAGAACTTGTTTTCATCAGCGATTGAACGTTGTTTAGCAGGGTAAAATAGTAAAACCTTTTTACTTTGCAAACAGCAAAGAAAACAGCGATGTGGTGATTTGAACCATATATACACATAGGGTAACCAAATAAACCATGTGCTTTCCTGTGTTTTCTTTGATCTTTGGGTTCAGTCTAAACCCCTGTTTCGGCAAACTAAATCTATATTTTCCTTAATTAGTAATATTGAAGTAGGTTTGCAACCCGAAATTTGCGGAATTATGTACAGTATAACATTCAAGTTTGAACAGAAAGGACTGGAGCCCATTACCCTTACCGGCATTGAACCCGACCAATCCATTTTAGAAGTAGCCCTCAAAAACGATATTGAACTTCATCATAATTGCGGCGGCGTTTGCGCCTGCAGTACCTGCCATCTTTATGTAGAAAAGGGAGAAGATTTCCTGGAAGAGCTGAGCGATAAAGAAGAAGATTTCATCGACCGGGCGGTAAACCCACGCCTGAATTCAAGACTTGGCTGCCAATGTGTGTTGCAGGAAGGTGATGGGGAAGTTTTTGTTACTTTGCCTGATCAAACACAATTCCTGGGGGAATAAAACACGTTAATCCGTTAATTTGTTTATTGGTTAAATAGTAAGTAGACCAAGATTTTTTTACCAATTAACTAATAAACAGATTAACCAATAAACGGATTAACCAATTAACCAATAAACTTTACTATGACTTTTGAACCGCCCATTCACTGGAACGATTACGAGGATATTGCCATGAAACTGTACGAGCGTTTTGGCGATGAATTCGGTGAAAGCCAGATCTACCGTATCCGTTTTACCGACCTGCATAAATGGGTACTGGAAATTCCAAAATTTGCCGGCAAAGCCGAAGAAAGCAATGAAGGACACCTGGAAATGATACAAAGCTCGTGGGTGTATGAGTGGCGGGATAATCAACCCCCAACCCCTAAAGGGGGGTAATCCACATTTTATTATTTGTGGCATACTCTTATAATTATATTTTTGTCTGAATTAATTTATTCACTTCAAATTCAAGTTCCCCTTTAGGGGACAGGGGCATGAACCTTCTCGAAAAATTCAAACCCATCAAAACCTTCGTATTCGACGTAGACGGTGTACTCACCGACGGAAGCCTGTTGGTATTGAACGACGGGCAAATGGCGAGGCAGATGAACGTGCGGGACGGGTATGCCCTGCAACTGGCCATAAAAAAAGGATACCGGGTGGTGATCATTTCGGGCGGAACATCCGAAGCCGTTGAAATGCGGTTGAATAAACTGGGGGTTACCGATTGTTTTTTGAAAGTAGAGAACAAAAAGGAAAAACTCATTGAATACGTTTCCCAACATGATCTTCTATGGGATGAAGTGCTGTTCATGGGCGACGATATCCCCGATTATATTTCCATGCAGCTAACCGGTTTGCCCTGTTGTCCGGCTGATGCAGCGCCGGAAATAAAACAGGTATGTCACTATATCTCTCCGCTGGAAGGAGGGAAGGGCTGTGCCAGGGATGTGATCGAAAAAGTATTGAAGCTGAACAACCACTGGGACCTGGATACGACCGTTGCCGCCAGGTAATTACGGTTTTACATTTTGTATGCTTATTTTCGCTGCATAATCCTTTCATGAAATTAATCGCCGCTTTTTTAAGACTGGTTCGCTGGCAAAACCTGGCTTTTATTGCCATTACGCAGGTGTTGTTTTATTATTCGCTGGTACAGCCGCTTTACAGCAAGGGCATTTATTTTCATTTCGGCAAGATCCATTTCATCCTTCTCATCATTGCTTCGGTATTCATTGCCGCAGCCGGGTATATCATCAACGATTATTTTGATCTCAATATCGACCAGGTGAACAAACCGCAACGGACCGTTATTGATAAAAGCATTAAACGGAGGTGGGCCATTGTGCAGCACATCCTTATTTCGCTGGCCGGTATCGCAATCAGTGTGTACATCGATCTTACTACCCGAACCTTCTGGCTTGGTATTTCCAACTTTGCCTGCGTGATGTTATTGTTCGGCTATTCCATCACCCTAAAAAAGAAACTGCTCATTGGCAATATACTGATCTCGGCATTAACTGCCTGGGTGATCATTGTGGCATTTCTTTGTTATTACCGAACCATTTACTGCGCCGGCTGTGATGCGGCCTATTACGGTGTGTATGTGCACCGCTTTATCCGCATATCTGTTTTGTATGCCGGCTTTGCATTCATCATCTCCCTGATACGGGAGGTGGTGAAAGACCTGGAAGATATGGATGGCGATGCCCGCTATGGCTGCAAAACCATGCCCATTGTTTGGGGCATACCGGCCAGTAAGATATTTGTAGCGGTATGGCTGGTGGTACTCATCAGTATCATCTGCGTGGTACAGGTATACGTATTGCAGTTTGGCTGGTGGTGGAGCGCTGTTTATTCGTTCCTGCTCATTATTGTACCGTTGATATGGATCATCTTTAAACTGCGTGATGCACAATCTCCGGCAGATTATCGCCGGCTGAGTACAGCGATCAAATACGTGATGTTTGCCGGTATTCTATCCATGATCGTGTTCAGAATTTATTCATAAAACCTGTAAGGTTTTGAAAGTATCTTAATTATTGAATTCCCTGTTAAAACCTTAGAGGTTTATGCAAAAAATCATCCTGGCATCCCAATCTCCCCGGCGCAAACAATTACTGGAATGGGCCGAAGTGCCTTTTGAAATACTTGTTAAAGAAACAGATGAATCGTACCCCGAAAGTTTACCGGTTGAAGAAGTGGCTGTTCATATTGCCCGCAATAAAGCATTTGTTATTAAAGAGAGTACCGGGTTAAGCAAACCGATTCTTGCGGCAGATACCATCGTTGTTCTGCAGGATGAGATCATCGGCAAACCAAAAGACAGGGAGGATGCCGTTTCTATCTTATCCCGCTTATCGGGCAGGCTCCACCGGGTGATAACAGGTGTTGTGTTACTTACAAAAGAAAAAGAGATCGCCTTTGCCGAAACAACCGAAGTGGAATTTCATACACTCAGCAGGACGCAAATTGAATTTTACGTAGATCAGTATAAGCCCTACGATAAAGCCGGCGCCTATGCCATACAGGAATGGATCGGGGTGGTGGGCATCAAATCGATCAAGGGCGATTTCTATAATGTGATGGGGTTGCCGGTGAGCAGGGTGGTGCAGGCGTTGGAAAAGGTTTAGCAGTTTGAGGTTTGAAGTTTAAGGTTTGATGTTGAAAAAAGCAATTGTTCGTGGGTATTAACCCTTTTGTGCGGGCAAAATGCCGGGTAACTTCAAACCTAAACTTCAAACAACCATGACCGAACGCCTGCTCCAATACATCTGGCAATTTCAATACTTCAACAGCAAAGACCTGCGCACTACCGATGGCGAACCGCTGCAGGTCATTCATCCCGGCCTGTACAATACCAACCAGGGACCCGATTTTACCGATGCAAAGATCCGCTTAGGAAATACTGTATGGGCAGGCAGCATCGAACTTCATATCAATACATCGCACTGGAAAGATCATAAGCACAGCGGCGACAGCAATTACAAAAATGTGATCCTGCACGTGGTATGGGAAGATGATGTTGACCTTGGTCTTCCGTTCCCTGCATTGGTGCTGCAGGATAAAGTATCAAAGATCCTGCTCATCCGCTACGAAGAATTGATGCACACGGGTTCATTCATCCCCTGCGAAAAAAATATTCAGCAGGTGAATACCATTACCTGGACGGCCTGGAAAGAAAGGCTGCTGGTAGAACGGCTTCAATCCAAAACAAAGACCATTCTTGCTCTTTTGGAAAAGAATAATACCCATTGGGAAGAGACCCTGTGGTGGTTGCTGGCAAAGAACTTCGGCATCAGAATAAACAGTGCCGCTTTTGAAGCGGTTGCCCGATCGATACCCATTGGCATTCTTGCAAAGCATAAGAACCAGGTACAGCAGGTGGAAGCATTGCTTTTTGGCCAGGCGGGTTTACTGGAAACTGAATTTGAAGAAGACTATCCCAAACTGCTGAAACGGGAATACCGGTTCCTCAGTAAAAAATACAGCCTGCAGAAAATACAAACCCGTATCGGTTTCCTGCGCATGCGGCCTTCCGGTTTTCCTACAGTGCGGCTGGCACAACTGGCCATACTGGTGCATGAAAGTACGCATTTGTTTTCCCGGGTAAAAGAATCGGCTGACCTGCATGTAATAAAAGAAATGCTGAAGGTAACCGCCAACGACTACTGGCATTATCATTATGTGTTTGACGAAAACTCTTCTTTCAAAAAGAAAACACTGGGCGAACAGATGATCAGCAATGTGCTTATCAATACCGTGGTACCCATCCTCTTTGCATACGGGCATCATCAAAATGAGAATTCGTATAAAGACAAAGCGTTGAAATGGCTGGAAGAAACTGCCGCTGAAAAAAATACGATCACCCGGGGCTTTGTTTCCCTGCAACTGCAAAATAAAAATGCTTTTGATTCGCAGGCTTTCATTCAGCTAAAGAATGAATACTGTAATAAGAAACGTTGCCTGGATTGTGCGGTGGGAAATAAACTCCTAAGAAATTAGCTGCTTCAAAAAAAATTACACTTAGTTCCCCCTTTAGGGGGCGGAGGGGGTATCAACTCCAGATATATTTCACATTTGCCTGCAGATCGGGATGCAGGCTTTTAATCACCGGGCAGTTATCGCCAACCCGTTCCAGGATAAGCCTGTCTTTTTCATCCAGTTTAAGGCTTGCAGGAAAGTTCAGGATCACATCTATCTTACCGATCCGCCTCGGGTCGCCCAGCATGTGTTTGGTTACCGAAATAGAAGTATCTGCCAGGTCAATATCCATGTCCTGCGCTTTAATACCCATGGTGGTAATAACGCAGGTAGCCAGCGCCACGCAAACGGTATCGGTAGGACTGAAGCGTTCTCCCTTGCCCCGGTTATCGGTAGGTGCATCGGTTTCAATCACGGTGCCGCTTTGCAGGTGGGTACATTCGCAACGGAGCTGGCCCTTATAAAGAATGGAGGCGGTCATTTGTTAAAATTTTTTGGTTTAAAGAAGTTTATACGCATAAATGCAGCGGTTCTTACCTCAAATGTATCATCTTTACTGACGACACCCTATTTTTGCATAAATTTACGACAGTAAAAAGTTTACATGAAAAGAATAGTGCTTCTCACCGCCCTTATCAGTTTATCGGTTGCTGTATTTGCGCAGGAAACCAAAAAGAATCCCCGCAAAAGCAGGAAAGAAGAAAAGCGGGCCAAGATCAATGCCATGATCAGGATGGAAGAAGAAGGGGTGATCGCATACAAAAAACATTTTCTGTTCGGCGCCAAATTGATAACCGACGGGTATGGGATATTCTTTGAGAAGGGTTATGCAAAATCGGTACGCAGGGCCACGCTTTACCAGGTAGAGATAAGTGAACGCAAGCATCAGAAAGAAGTGAAACAAAATAACCCGCTGGCCTCTACGGCACCGCTCATTTATGGAAAGCTCAATTATTTTTACCCGGTGAAGCTGGGCGTTCAATTGCAGTACCTGCTGGGGAATAAAAGTAATAAGAACGGGGTGGCCATCACCGGTAATATCGGGGGAGGTATTGCCCTGGGCTTATTAAGGGCTTATGAAGTGGAAGTGGATAAAGCAGGTCAGCGCACATTTGTACGGTACGATTCCCCGGATAGCCTGCTCTTTGTGAATGGACCCTATTATGGCGGCCCCACATTGGGCAAAGGATGGAATCACATGAAACTGACGCCCGGTGTTTACATAAAACCAGCCCTGCGCTTTGATTATGGCCGTTATAACGACCTGGTTTCTGCATTGGAAGTAGGCGTAACCGGGGAGTTTTATGCCAAGAAGGTTCCGCAGATGCTTTACAACAAACAAAAACAGTTTTTCTTTACCGCCTTTGTCAGTTTGGAGTTCGGTAAAAGAAAATAAAATCATTATTATAATTTCCTGATGACAGAGTTGCCCGTAATTGACGGAATAGTTGAACAGAAACCCAAGAAACCAAACTGGCTGCGGGTTAAATTACCCATTGGTGAAGAATACCGCCACGTAAGGAATTTAGTAGATACCCATAAACTGCATACCATCTGCGAAAGCGGCAATTGCCCCAATATGGGCGAGTGCTGGGGCGAAGGCACGGCCACGTTCATGATACTCGGAAATATCTGTACAAGAAGTTGCGGATTTTGCAATGTGGCAACCGGCCGGCCGCTGGAAGTGGATTGGGATGAACCGCAGCGGGTGGCCGAAGCCATCAACCTGATGAAGGTAAAACATGCAGTGATCACTTCGGTTGACCGGGATGAACTGAAAGATGGTGGTTCCATCATCTGGTACAATACCATTAAAGCAGTGAAGGCATTGAACCCCGAAACAACACTGGAAACACTTATCCCCGACTTTAAGGCGGAAAAAGAAAACATACAACGTGTGATCGATGCAGCGCCGGAAGTGGTAAGCCATAATATTGAAACCACCGAGCGCTTGACAAGACAGGTACGTATACAGGCCAAATACTGGCGCAGCATGGAAACACTGCGGACATTAAAAGATGGTGGCATGCGCACCAAGAGCGGCATCATGCTGGGTCTGGGAGAAGAAAAAGAAGAAGTGATACAAACCTTAAAAGACCTGAAAGCGAACCAGGTGGATGTGGTGACCATCGGGCAATACCTTCAGCCAACCAGAAAACATTTACCCGTTGCCCGTTTTGTTCATCCGGATGAGTTTGCAGAGTTCAGGGAAATAGGATACAACCTGGGTTTTGATTATGTGGAAAGCGGCCCATTGGTTCGTTCATCCTACCACAGCGAAAAACATGTGATACCGGGATATGGGCGGAATAAATGGGAAGAAGAAAAAAGCAAATAGCTTACATTATATTTGAAGCCGGATATCTTCCGGCTTTTTTTATTTATACCTGATATGAAGCATTCTTTCTTATACGACACCGATGCATGGATCATCTGCAGTATTCTTTTTGTGCTGATGACCGGGATGGTTTACCTGGGTTTGTTCCTGCGGCATAAAACCATTACCAGCGCCGAAGGCCTGGGGCCGGTGGAAGCATCTTTATTCGGGTTGCTTGCCCTGTTGCTGGCATTTACGTTTGGCGAAGCCGATTCAAGGTTTGATGCAAGAAGAAGGATCATTACCACCGAAGCAAATAATATCGGCACGGCCATTTTGCGTGCAGATATGTATGCAGACAGTGACCGCATCGCATTCCGGAAAGATTTTGCCCGGTACGTGGAAGCCCGGTTAAATTACTATGAGGCAAAAAGAGATGAGGTAAAGGTTGCGGCGGCAAAGGAAGATGCAAATACACATGCTGCATCGCTTTGGAAAAGAGCTGCATCCTTATCAAAAGACCCGGCAAACCTTGCTGCCAGTAACCAGATGATACCGGCGTTGAATGCGATGATCGATATTACCACCGAACGGGAAGCTGCATCTAAAGCAACGGTTCCCGAATCAATACTGTTGCCGTTGTTTGTTATTTCGCTTTGCTGCAGTTTCTTTATCGGGTATTGTGTAGCACACGATAAACGGCTTAACCGTCTTGC
>ERZ795044.2411-NODE-2411-length-16232-cov-7.253323_pt1 | contig 16232 bp, 9 predicted proteins | sample MGYA00375128_ERZ795044 | MGnify/ENA primary metagenome ERZ795044 (study PRJEB30173, sample SAMN05720213) | anaerobic digester metagenome | isolation source: active sludge of municipal wastewater-treating anaerobic digesters | place: USA | collected 2014-12-22 ... | reverse complement strand
TAAAACATAAGTTCCTTCTCCTTCTGAAATTTCTATATCATTAACAGCATCTTCTAAATTTTCAATGATATAATATCTATTAAACATTACTTTATAATTCGCTACAATATCATTTCCCAAAAGTGTATCATTTTTTGCAATAACACTACCTTCATTCCATAATACATCATAGAAATCTTTTGGAATAATAGATTGGAAGTTAATTGAAAAATAATAATTACTTTGAGTATTATAATTTTCAATAGGTATTATAATTTTGTTATCAACAGAAACTGTATAATTATTAATTGGCATAAGTGAGAAATAAGATATATAAATAGTTATCACACCACCTTTAATATTTGAATTTGCAGGAATAAAAATTGTTTTATTTGCATAGTTAATTTCATAATCAACAGTTTCTTTGAAAAAATATAAATTTGTATATTTTAAAGTTGTAACATAAACTTTTCCAATGCTTAAATAAGTATTAGCATTGTTTATTTCTGGAATATGGTCTTTTAAATTTATTGTAATATTATCTTCAGTAACCAATAAATCAGCAGAAGTCCTTTTTTCTTCATATAAAGAATATAAAGACTTGTTTGTTATGCTTGAAAAATTTTCTAAATAAAATTTAATAATTTTGCTATCAGTTAGATCAATTTCCCATAAACTGCCATTTGCTTTTAATTTTGAAGGTAATAAATAAATTTCATTTGTATTATTAGTTATTAAAAATTTGTAAGGCTTAAAAGTGGAATTTAGTTTTGCTTCAACTTTTTTCCCTTCTTTAAGGGAATATTTTATAATAAATTTTTGTTCATCATTTCCGTTTTTATCACTAACAATAGAATAAAAATAATTGTTAAATTTAGTGGTTTCAAAAACAGAAAAATTATTATTTGCAATTAAATTATTATCTGATAAATCTTTAATATAACCAAAATCAGTCGTTAAATCTAATATGTTTCTCCATCCAGCAAATTGAAAAGAACTGTCTATAACTTCAGTGCTAAAACAATATGTATATTGACCAAAACTTAAATAAACATTATAATCTAAATCGTTTTGTAAACTATAAAAATTATCACCAGTAAGTCTTAAAGAATTTATTAAATTATAAGAGCCAGAAATTCCGTCGTTTTTTTCAGATACCCAAATACAATAATCTAAACCAGTGGAAGCCTCATGATAATTTGTTCGAGATATATAAAAACTTGTTTCTATTTCATTTTTAAATAAACTATTATTATTGTTTGTACAATTTATATCATAATATAATAAATCTTCGTTTGTTGAACTTTTGATAAAAAAGATAACCGCTCTATCAACACCATTAATTCTTAATTTTTTGGCATCAACAATTTCATTAAATTCTTCATCATCAAAATATTTAGAAAGTGTTGCGGTCCCGTTTAAACTTTGTTCTGTTAAATCAACAATAGATTGCTCTTCACTAATAAATTTTATTATTTTTAGTTTATTTGTAGAAATATCTTTACAAGTAATAATAACATAATCATCATTCCCATCTGTATCTGAAATTATAACAAAATTTTTAAATTCTTTATAATTAGGTAAATTAATTTTTTTCCAATAATCCGTATTATCTAAATTTCCAAATTGATCTATTGAATATGAAGTAGAAGCGGTTGGGTCAAGTTTATAATCTTTATAAACAAATAAACCGTCATCTACACTATTAGAACAATTTCTTCTTAAAACATAAATATTATTTTTAAAAGTGAAAATATTAAATTTTCCTTCTTTTCCTAAATCACTTCCAAAATCACTTCCAAAATAATCGTAAATTTTATAAGAATTTTGAAGTCCAGGTCTTAAAGATGAATATCCAGTATTTAAATCATTAACATTTATAATTATTTTATCGTATAAATTAGTTTTATCATTCTCATTTGTTTGCATTTTTTGAGAAAGATTTATAAAATCGAAACCAGAATTAGGCATCATAACATAAAAACTATCTAAATAACCAGTAAAACTATCGCTTGAATAACCAATATACCAAGTATCAGAAAAACTTGAAATTGAAAATCCAGAAACAGAATTAAAGTCATAAATATTTCCATTTATTGAAATTTTGTAAGAAGGAGCGATTCCTTTATTTAAATAAAGCAAAATAAAATTATATTTATTTAATAAAGTTTGACTTATTTGGTCCGTTTCTATTGTTTTGTTATTAACAATATCATAAATTTTAAATTTATTATCAGTATCATAATAAAAAATTAAATTATTATTAATAGCAAAAATATTTTGTTTATTTAAATTAATAAATTTAATTAAAAATCCTAAAATAATTTCATCGCCAGAAATTGATATCGGAGAATTTGAATTTAAATAAGAAATATTGTCAAATTTAATTGAACTTGTTAAAAATCCGTTTTGCTTAATTGCAATATTACCAATTTTAGATAAAGTATAATTTTCACCACAACTTTTAAACCCATTTAAATTTATATCACCACTTTCGTTAAATTTAAATAACATAACTGTTGTTACATCATCAAATATTTTTTCGCTATAAAATGTTGCGATTGCGTCTATTTTTTTATCGATAGAATAAGAAGTAGAAGCGTAGTTTATATAATCATTTGTTAAATTTAACAAATCAAATTTATAATTTTCTCCTTGTAAAGTAGGAAGAATTGGTTGTTGAAAAATATAATAATTTTTAACAAGTTCAATATCAGAAATATTGAGATATAGTTTTGGTAAACTTAATTGTTTATTACAATAAAGTTTGTATTTTGTAGTATATGCAGGATAAGGAATTTTAGTTAAATTGGTTTCAACATAACAATTAAAAATTTCGTTTTCGGTTAAATTTGTATAAAAAAATGTAAATTCTTCTAAATAAAAAGAATATGTTGCTAAATTCGGGACATTATATTTTATATAACTATTTTCATCTATATTAATTTCCGCAAACAAACTAACATAAGTTTGTCTGCCGTTGAAATAAAAGAAAAAATTGTTGTTTTTTCTTTTAATATATAAATGGTTGTAATTAGATATATTAAAACCATTTGTATTATCTAAATTATAAATTTTTGCAATTTCAATATTTTCTGTTTCTTTTTTAACTACAAATTTTAAATAATTTGTATTAACATCTGGTCTTACAAAATAAACAATTAATGAATGTTGTAAACTATCATTTTTTAATGTAAAAATTGGAACTCCATCATTATCAGTTGTATTAAGATTATCTAATTTAAAATAAAATCCTACACCAAATTCACCTTCATTCTTTTTAATTTTTTCAAATTCAGAATCTAAATTGTTATATAAACTATAATTTAATTTAATACTATTATTAAAATAAATTTTAAGACTATTACTTACATTAAGTTTAACTGCAAATGTATTAAATTTTCCAGCAACATTTTCTAATGAACCTGTTGCTTCAAACTTTATATTGCTTTCAATATCATTAAAATATCTTTTACCTTCGACTGTTCCTTCTGTTGAAATATTATTACAATTTATAAAAGTTGCGTTTTGTGATAAAGGAATACTGTTAATTTCTTGAACGGCTGAAAAAATAAATTGCTCTTTATTAACTTGTTCAAAATGTAAATTTAAATCAGGATATTCAAATAATTCATAATATTTATAATTTTCATAAACTTGATCATAAATACTTTTTGATATATTATAAACATTAGGATCAACTTCTTGTACAGAAGATTCATTAACAAAATCATCATAATCTTTTAATCCATCTAAATAAGAAGGTATTCTATGTTTTAAAAAATTTCCATTTAAAAAACTATACCCAGAATATAATATTATTTTTCTTTTAATATTGTTAATTTCATAATTTTCTATATAATAATGTTTAATTTTATAAGAAACATTTGAAACAGTAATTGAAGATGAAATATACATCTCATTATCGTTTGTTATACTATCAATATCATATAAAGTATCATTTATTATTAATTTATCTGATATAGAAACTTGTTTTAAAAATAAAGTATTATTACCAGTTACTTTTCCATTTGTGTCAACACTAATAGTTCCTGCACCGTTTAAAATTAATTCGTTTTCAATTTCAAAAAAATAATATAACAAATTATTTTTACTATTATTAAATTTTTCATTAACTTCAATTTGAGAATTACTTATTTTTTTTGTAATAATTCTTTTTTCATTGTCTATAAGTATTTCATATCCAACATTTAAATTTGAAAATCCGTTTGAATCATTGCAAACAACTTCTTTTGAATTTGCATTAATATTAACAGTACCTACACCAGACTTTATTTCTTTTGATTTTACAACTTTAAAATCGCCTAATGCATATTCATCTTCTTCTGGCATATTTATCTTGTAAAATTGTTTTTTTATAAAAGAATAATAAGCAACAATATCATCTTCAAATGAATTTATTTCATTTACTAAAACAATCCCTAATTCAAAATTTTTAACTTTTTCTTTATTAAACTTTGTAAAAATTCCATTTCCCCATAATGAGTTGTTTAAAAGTAAATTATGATATAAAAACTCTTCGTTTGTATGCAAATTCCAAAGCGGTCTTGCATCTATAATAGCAGTGTAGGGTTCGCTTTCTTGTGGAATTTCAATAGTTTGATTAAAATTAATAGAATTATATTTTTGAGTAATTGCTTCTTTTGCAGTAATTCCTAATCCCCACCATTTAATATCTTTAAAAGCCATATTTTACCTTCCCTTTTTCTCTTTTTTAGAAATATAAAATCCAGTTAAAAACTAACTTTGTATTTGGCTCTTTTGTGGTTACTCCAATATTTTTAATTGAATAAACTATTCCATCCAACATATTTGTATAATGTGTTACATTAGAACCAGAATTATCTATTAAATTTCTTGAACCTGCATCACATCGTAATTCTAATTGCCCAATTTGCATATTATTATAGCAATAATAACCATTAGGATCATGGGTTGGCAAAATTGCTTTTATCGAAATAGCGGAAAGTAACCCATTGTTTGTAGAAATATAAACACTTCTATCTTGTATAACATCAGGAGAACTATTAAACCACAAATTATTTGCTGAAAAATATGAAAAATCATTAAGAGGTTGTGGTCTTGTAGCATAAATAAATTGTTTATAACTAATCTCCGTTGAAAAAATATAATAACCATTATTTATAGGAACTTCCCTTCCTTGTCCTTCAAAGTTGTTTGAACTAATAGCATATTCATATAGCCTTGATTGATCATCAGCAATTGTTTGTTCTGCTACTTCATTAGCAGGAACAGATATGCCTAACCTAATTTTTGTCGGGAAAAAAGGGAATTGTGCATAATTACCACTTGAATTTCCATTTGGATTCCAAAGCATTAAATTGTTAACTACTGCTCCACTTGAATTATACATAACATAATCGCTCGGCACAACAAAAGCCTTTTTCCATAAATTAGGATCGTTTAAAACGCCAGAACCATCTAATCCTTTTGTTCTTCCAGCCCCTTTTCCAGTTGCAATATTATAACCATCATTCCACGCATCTCCTATTTTATAAATACATCCTGCTATCATAAATGAAAGAGGTATTTTTGCCCATTTAACAACTTTGTTATCACCAACTTGATAATCAACAAGTTTTTCTGTTGAATAATCTATATTTCCATTTTCATCATAATCATATTTATATTTATAAACATAAACTTTTCCTTTCATATCTGGAATATAATCTGGTTTTATAGGCATTTTTGCCCATATTTTATTTTTATCATATTTTCCACCTTCAATTCTATGCCAATCAATTTTTTCTAATTCAAAATTGTCCATTATAATCTCCTGATATTATTTTTTATTTATATTAAAATATAAAAAAAATGATAAAATTTAATTAAAATATTTTTGACAAAAGGAAAGCATTTTATTTTTATAAATTGCGAACAAATTTTCTTTTAATGATTTTTGAGTGTCAAGAGACAAATCTGGCAAAATTATATCATTATTTACATAATATAAATTTTCAATTGTTATAAGATAATTGCTAAAAGCAAAATCAAAATGTGTATCTGGATATTTAAAAATAAAACAAAAAACATCTTCAAAATATAAAACTTTTGTTAAAGTTCTATAATAAATCCTTTCAATAAATTCACCTTCACGTGGTATCCACATATTTCTATTATTATCATATTTTAAATATTTTCTTGTTCGTATCATTCCGTTTCGTATTAAGTAAGCCCCAAACGTTTCTGAAAAAATATTTTTTAACGGTTCCCATAAAGGGGAATTAACAAAATATTTTTCTTGAATTAATTTTGAACAAATATTTATGATATTGTCTAATGCTACATTGTAAGGCAAAGGATTTTCTAATGTATCAACTAAATTATATTTTATTTCATCGTTATCTTCTTCTATTGCATTTTGATAAATTTCTATAAGTTTATCGGCACTATTTTTTCCTGTGTTGTTATCTGCATAAGATAAATATTTAAAAAAGATAATATTATCGGAAAAATTGTCTTCAATACTATCTGCCGAAACTCTTAAATCTAATAAAAGGTTAATTGGGAAAAAGAACTTAATATATTTGTTAATAGTAACTACGCTTTCGGTTGATAAATTTTTATTTTTACTTTTAATATTAAATTTTACATAATTAGTTTTAAAATATCTATATTGTTCATCATTTGGTTCTAAATAATAATAACTGTTATCAAAAGGGCAAGGATATGAAGTAGGAATATCTGTAATTCCTAAATTATTTAAGCCAATATAAGATAACAAATGTATATCTTTTGTGTTTTGTATTAAATTATTTGGCACTGGATAATTTTCTCTTTTTTCTGGATTAATTTTTGTTAAATAATGAAATACAGAAGTTTTTGAAGGATCATTAATTAATCCTTCGCTATCATCAAAATATTTATCTCTATCAAAGTATGTTTCTATAATTTCCACATCAAAACCTAATAAATTAAAAAATACAACAAAAACTCTTTTAGTCCCTTTAATTTTATATAAAGTTTTTATATTTTTTAATAAACTTCTAAATGCTTCGTTATCAAGCGTTAGTGATAAATCTTCTTTATGTATTCCAAATAGTTCAGAAAAATAATTCAAAAATTCTGGACTAACTTTTTCAACGTTATAAACATATTCTAATTTATATAATATTTCATCTACTTTATCTAATAAAATTCCAAAATTTTTAAATAAAAAAGACAATTCTTCATCATTTTCAATTATTTCTTTATCGAAAGTAAAAAAGAAATTTAATAAATTTTCTTCCCAAAAATTTGTTAAATTCCCAAATTTATATCTAAAAAAACTATATTTTAATAAACTTGTTATTAATTCTTCATCAGGAATACCAAAATTATTTTCGGTCCAAATTTTGACTATAAATTCATTTTTTATATCATTATAATAATTTAAAGATAAAAATTCATCATAATTTTTTGTCTTTTCAAATGCTACAAAATATTTTTGTGCAATTGATAAAAAAATATTACAAAAAACAATGACATTTGAAGTTTCATCCTCAAAAAATTTTACATTACTTTGTTTTAAAATATTATTAAAATTTTTATCTAATAAAAATATTTGTTGTAATCTTGTAATTTCCATTTCAATACCGCCTTAATCAGTTTTTATTTTTTTTGATTTAATATTTTGTAATGAAGAAAGTTTTGCACATTGTGAAGAAGTGGAAGTTGTTCCGTGTGAGCAGGTATGAGTATGATTAACTAAATTATCATTGAATAATTGTTCTAACTTTGATAACAAAGGAACTGTATCTCCTCCATCTTTAATATTTATTTCTTTTGCATCCACGACAAATTTTTTATCTGTTTTTAATTCAATATCTTTTCCTTTTTCAATTGTAATTGTAGATTCGCCGTTATCAATAGATAATTTTCCATCTTTTGTATAAAATTTTAATTCTTTATTTTTTAAATCTAATTTTATTGAAACTTCATCATTATCGTTTTTTGTTGACAATAATAAATATTTATTATTATCATCTTTTAAACTTTGTTCAACTAAAACAATATCTTTATCATTTTGAGTAGTTAAAGTATTATTAAAATTTTTTAAATCTAATATTAATTTATTTTCAATAATTTTATTATCATCTCTATTATCTTTGTTTAATATTTTTATTTGTCCTAATCCATCTTCATCATCACCAGAATTAAAAGAAATTTCGCTTAAAACTTCTTTAAAATTTGTTTTTAATTCATAAAGCGGGGATTTAATTGTATCTGTTTTAATTTCGCCAGTATTATCATCAATTTCATAATTTAATGAAAATCTTCCTTGAACATTAACTTTATCATTTTCATTATTTGATTTTATTAAAAACTTAAATTCTTTTTCATTTATTTCAAATTCATTTCTTGCTTTTTTTTCTTCTTCCGAAAATTCTTTTTCTTTATCAACTTCTTCAAAACTATTTGGATTTTCTATATTAATTTTTATTTTACTATCTTTCCATTCTAAAGTTGTCTTTGATAATTTATTATAATCTTTAATTTTTTCTATTTCAGTTTCTTTACTTACATCAATAATATTCGTTGTATCATCATCTTTTTTTGAAGTATAAACAGTTGCGGTTACTCCTTTATCATCAATAATAAAAGAATTATAAAATTGTTTTGTTAAATCAGGATATTTAAAATTATTTGCATCTTTTTTATCTTCATTACTAAAATCGCCAATATCAGAAAAGAAAATATCTTTACCTTCTTTTTCTGTTTTTAAAGTATCTTTTATTTTTCTTTTATAAATTGCTATATTATTTTCGTTTATAATTATTAAATTTTCCGTAGGAATTTTTTCGCCATCTCTTGTAAATAAATTGTTATATTTTTGCTTTATTACAATAGAATTTGGTGCAAATGTTTTATCTTTACTATTATTTACGTTAATTCCCGAAGTAGGTTTTTTATCTTCATTTTTATCATAAAAAATTTTATTATCTCCATCTTTAATGACTTCTTGCTCTCTTACTGCAAAAGGAGAAGGAAATTTAAAAGGTAAAGGAAAATCTTTTATATCTTTATCTGTGCTATTTTCATAAGTAGTATAACCTTCAAAAGTAAATCCTAACAAAATTGCTATATTTTTTTCAAAATTTTTATATAAAGGCGTGATATAACAAAAACTATAAAGATTTGGAACTACATATATTCCAGTATCATATCCACCATAACTTGTCGGAACTATAACATCAACTAAACAACTATTTGCAATATATTCTTGTAAACTTTTAAAAAAATTTGTTTTTGATTTTACATCTATTTTATCTAAATAATAATAATTTTTATTTTCACTTAAAAATTTTATTAAGTGTTCGTCTGGCAACAAACATTTAATTTTACCAGTTACATAAAAACTTGCAACATCAACTACAAAACCAAGATAAACATTTTTTTCTGCCATATTTTATGCCTCTTCAATTACATAAGTATTTAGTATAACGCCAGTTGTTTGGTTTGATCCATAGTATCTATTAAAATCTAAAACTGCAATAGCATTGTCTGGTGTCAAAATTTTTTCGTTTGTATTATTAAAAACAATATTTGCATCTTTGTCGTTATATGATAATCCTAAATATTCAATTGTGAAATATTTAATATATTCAGAACTATTTTTAACAATATCCGCAATATCCGAAATATAAACTTGCTCACCAAAATCCATTTTTGCTAAATTATATTTCTCTCTTAACTTTGTTTCAACTATCTTTTTTATTTCAGCATTAGAATAGGATAAGTTTGATTTAATATAAAGTTTGATTGAAACCGAAAAATAATAAATTATAGGTTGCTTTATATAATCATCAACTTTTAACATTGAATAATTACTTAAATAATTAATATGTTGTTGCTCTTCGTTGTATTGTGATATTACAGAATTATATGTATCTATTTCTCTGCTAATTAAATAATGTATATAAAAAATATTATCTTCGACAGTTGTTTTATTAAATGTTGAATATAATGTAGAATTTTCTGGAATAGTAATAATAGTTTGATTATTATTTATTTCAACTATAATTTTATCACTATCTCTTAAATCATCAGGCGATACAAGAGAATTTAAAATGTCATAATAATTTTCAACAATAGAAGGTTCACTTGTTATTTTTATAGCAAAAAAGGAAGCAAAATCATCTGGCTTTATTTTTTTTATAACAGAATTAATAGTTGCTTTTAAAGAATTATCTTGTTGTTTTGTAAAACTAAATATTTCATTATAATTAAAATAATAATTTTCTTTTGTAAAAAAATGCATATACAAAATAAAATTATCATAAGTTGGCGATAAAATATTATTTTCAACACAAATATAATAATCATCATTAATTTTTCTTATAAAAAAATCATTTGAAGAATTATCTACAATAGAAGTAGGAAAATTTGCATTATGAAAATTATAAGTTTCCTCATAATTATTTGTAAATCTATAAACTTCTTTTGTAGTAATAAAAAATTCATAAGTTATATTTATACTATTATTTTTATATCTAACACATTTTTTCGGAAGTTTTGCATATTTTTTTGTATCTAATAATCCATCAAATTTTAAATCTTCAAAATTTAAAATATAATTTGTATAAAAAGTTTCATATAGGTCCAATCTAATATTATCTTCTAATTCTTGCCTTGTATTAAAATCTAAATAATTAGCCTTTTTTAAAACATAAGTAAAAACATCGTTTGAATGTAAAAGTTTTTCTTCGCCATTAACAATCCCAGTAGGAAATTGTTTTAATCCAAAACTTATACTATTTTGGATATTAGATAAATCTTGTAAAATTATTTTATAATCTTCTTCTTGTTTTTTTCTATAAAAATTTGAAACAGACAAAGTTTTTTGTTTTTGAACTAAACTCATAATTAAATCTAACGCATTTTCTTTGTCTTTTCCACCTTCTGCTTTTGTTTCATTTACAAATAAAACTGGATACCTAATATTTTGTATAATAAAATCTTTTGTAGTGTTTATTGCATAAGAATTTATATTATCCAACTTTCCTAAACTTTTTCTATAAAAAATAATAAATTCTTCATCTTTTTTAGGAATTTTGTTATTTGTATATCCAGATAAACCAAAAACAATGGCATAAGTGTTTGTGTTTTTCTTATAAACTACGTATGGATAAACTTCTATATTAGAATAATCGCTTGAATTATAATCTTCTATTATAAAATTATCAACTTTTTTCATTGAAATATAACTGCCATTTATTTTTTTATAAACTCTAAAACTTGATAATTGCACGGTATCATCTAAAATTAGTTCAATTTCTTCTGCTTCAATTCCTTGTGCAATATAAGTTTGACTATAAGTTGTCCCAGAAAACATTTTTAATTTTGTATTCAATTTATTCTTAAAAACAATGTCATTATAAGAACTATAATTTCCATTAATATTCAATATTATCGTGTTTGATATATAATCAAATTCATTATTTGAAGTTTGTTTAATAAATTCAAAGTTGCTTGTGGTATTATTAACATTTATTCCTTGTAGTGAAAAAAATGATGGAAGTTCAAAATATTCTATATTTTTTAAACTATCAGTGAAACAAAAAGAAACATCAACTACCGCTGGCTCTGTTCCATTTATAGGATAACCAATTAAATTTAAAATTTGATATGCTGCATCTTCATTTGTAACTGTAGAAGGAAACAAATTATTTATAGATATTTCAAGTTTATCTCCAAAACTTTGTAAAAGGTTTATTAAAATATTTGAATACAAAGTTGTAAAACTACTATTTAAAAAATTATTATATTTTGTTTTATAGTCTGGATGAGAAATAATTAAATTTTGTAATTTTTGAAATATTTCTTCCGCAGTAAGTTCTGTATTAATTTTAGATAATTTTGAAAAATTAAGCATTTATTTTTCCTCTTGCTTTTTTAATTATATTAAAAAAATAAAAAAGGCGGTCTTTTTGACCGCCTTTTTTATAACACAAGTTTTTTTAATTTTAAAATATCAATTCTTTCTAAAAACACATTTTTATAAAAATCTATTATTATTTTTTTTGGTTTATTTTTCAAATATTCATCTTCTTTACAAAATTCTATAAAAATTTTCAAAGAAAAAGATTTGTAACTCTCAATAAAATTAATCAATTTATTAAATAAATAATTGTTTAATGCAGTATCTTTAAATGAATCTTCGTTCTTTTTTAAGAATTTTATTATTTCTTCTAACATTAAAAAAAACTCCGCATTTTCACTTTTATCTTCATACTCTTTTTCTTTGAAACTTTCATTATAAAAGAATAATTCATCATTTTGTGTTAAATTAACATATTTCTTTTCATTAAAATCAAAAAATAAATGTTTATTTGTGTACTGCGTAAACTTTTTTGTATTATTCAAAATTTGATTTCTTATAATAGTTTGAAAAAAATTAAAGGGATTTACTTTTTTGTCTTGCTCTGAATTGCTTGTTTTTTCTAAATCAAATTTATCCAGCATATAAATGCATTCTATTAATGCCGTTCTTTTCATATCTTCTATGTTAGAAAATTTATAAAACTTATACTTATTAACATATCCTAAAATTATTTTTTCCAAAGAGCGATATATATACAAAAAATGTTTGTCGTTGCTAAAATCATAATCTGGATTATTTTTCTTTTTTTTTTGGTAAATTTTAATACATTCTCTAAATTTATTTTTATCTACGTAAAACAAAATTTTTCCTCCGTTTATTCCAAAATTTCTATTATTCCTGCATTGCATAAAAGTTCGTATATATTATATGCTTTCTTTGAAAAATGTTTTTTTAAATATTCTTTTACAGGTCCATTTTTTTCTTCATCATATAAATAATCTTTTTTTAAAAAATTTATAAAAGCATCTTTGTCAAAGCAAAAACACTTTCTATTTGTTATTAATGTTGCAAAATTAATAGTTTTTTTATCATTAAATTTTTCTAAACTAACAGAAAAATTTTCTCTAAAAATAAAACTTATATTATTAAATCTTTCTTTTGAAATTTTAGTTATATTTATTTTTTTTTCACTCATTTTTTCTCCTTTTTACTAAATTAGATTTTTTATACTTTTTTCTTCGATTTTGAATAACTCAAATTTAAAATTACTTTTTATATACTCTAATATTTCTTTTTTATTAGGATGTTTGTCTATATCTATTATTAATAAATTGTTCTCAATTATCTTTTTTTGTTCATCTGTCATTTTATTTTCTTCAATAAATTTATAAAATTTTTTTTCACCAATTCCTTTTATACCAATTAAATTATCGGATTTATCACCAATAACCGCTTTTTTTAGTAAAAAAGTTTCATAGTTCTCGTCTAATGTTTTTTTTCTCATTTTCAATGGTTCATATAAAAAAGTATTTGGAAATTTTAAAATTTGTTTCCAGTCGTTGTCAGAAGATATTAAAAAGATATTTGAATCTTTATTATTTTCTAAAATTGTTTGCACTGTAAAATAAGCAAGATCATCCGCTTCGGCTTCTTCAAATTCTAAAATATTAATAAATTTTTCTTTTGATATTTCTTTTAAAGAATTATAAAAAAAATTAAAAATTATCTTTGCTATCTTATAATTCTTTTTAGTTCTTTTGGTTTTATAACCATCATAAACTTTTCTTCTAAAAGAAGCAATGCTATCAATACAGAAAGTTATATTATTAATATTAAAACTTTTAATATAAAAATTTAAATCATTAAAAATTTTCTTTTTTAAACTTTGATAAAAATTAAACAACGCTTCATCATCTTCAAATTTTTTGTTTATTTCTTCTTCTAAATCTTCGGCTTTTATAACTTTAATTTCTTCTTCTTCTAAAACTGTATTTTCATATTGTCCACCCAAATTTTTTTGATATAAAGAAATTTGTGAATAAAAATTAAACCAAAAAATATTATTTGCGTCTATTATTAAATAATTCATATTAGCCTCTCTTGTATTCTATTATTTTTTTTAAAAATAAAATCTTTTCATCTAATTCTTTATCATCTTTCTTATAATAATTTTTTTCAATTAAATAATTTTTAATACTTTCTATAAAACCTTCTGTTGTTTTTATTTCTTTAATAAAATTTTGAGTTTCTTTTATATCTTTTGCAACTTCTGAAAGTTCTTTTGTTTCATTATTTTCTTTATTAAATTCCGCCAGTATATCAATAAAAACATCTACCACTTCAAAATTAGTCATAATAAAATTTTTCAAATTATTTATATAGGATAAATCATTTATATAAATTTCAAGCATTAAAAAATCATTTTCTATATTCATTTTTTCTAATTCTTCTTTATAGAAATCAGATTTTGCTTCTGTTACTTTTAATGTCAAAAGTTTTGGTAAAAAATCTAATTTTATAATTTCATAAGAAAAACTGTTATTATCTAATGTTAAAACATAAAAACCACTTTCTGTATTTAATTCGTTTATGGCATATTTGTATGGAGAACCAACTTGTATCACGTTGGCAAACTCCGCCCTGTTATGAATATGCCCATTAAAAACTAAATTAAAAGATTTAAAAAAATCAATATCAAGTCCTTGCTTCAAATATGTTCCGTTTTGCAATGGACTTCCATAAATATCATTGTGAGTAAACAAAATATTCAATTTGTTTTCGTTTAATTTTGTTTTTTTTATAGTTTTTTTAGGAGAATAATTTAAAATGTAAAAATCAACAAAATCGTTTGAAAGTTTTTTTAACTTATAAAAATTTTCTTTATGTGAAAATTCATTGAAGTACTCTTGATACAATGATACAGAATTAACCGAAATATCGCTTTCATATACGCTATCGTGATTTCCCACGACTGCGTACAGTTTTAAATTTTCTTCATTTTTAAAAGAATAAAATTTCTTCTTTGTTTCGACTGCATCTTCTGTTTTTATTATCATTCTATTTTCAAACAAATCACCTAAAAAAACAACATTTTCTATACCTTCTTTTTTGCAATAAAATTTAATATAGTCTAAAATTTGAAAACTTAATAAGGTAAAAAAATTATATGATTTATGTGAATGAATATGAATATCACCAAAAATTAAAATTTTTTCCATAATTTTTTATTCCCTTTTTTTTATTTGTTTTAATAAAATACTAATATAAAAATATTGTTGTTTAAATTTAAAATTCAATTTATGTTTTAAAAAATAAAAAACAATGTTTTGTAAGTATTTTATTAAAGAATATAAGATAAAAAAGTTAAATGAAAAGTTATATTTATGAACAAAGATTTAAAAAAAGATTTTTAAAAATAACAACATACTCAATAATTACTATATTAGATAAAAATTGAAAACAAAATTGGAGAAGATAAAAATGTTAGTAAATAAAAAATATAAAATATTTGAAGAATATTTTCCTAATTTGCTTCAGGGAATTTCTGAAATAATTCAAAAATGTAAATTATCTAAAAAATTTAATACGTTGCAATTAGATACAAATAAAAAAGCAGAATTACTTAAAGCAAAAGAACTTTGTGAATTAAAAATATTAGAATTATGGAATAATCAAAATAATAAAAAATTTAAAATTTTATGTTCAGTTTATTTGGATATATCAACATTATTAAACTTTGATATAAAAACAGAAGAAGACATTTACAATGTTATAAAAATAATCTCTTTGGGATATTTAAGTGAATATTCATATTTTGTAAAAAAATTTTTAAATAAGCAAAAGCAAAAAATAGAAGATTTAGAAGTTTCAGATAGATGGAATAGCCGTTTGTTAATCAAAATATTTAAAGCTATTGTTTATTTAGTTATAAAAAATTCTCGAAATAGTATTTCACAATCTATTGAATTAATTAATCAATTAAGAAATGAACAAAAAGAATTTGAGGAAAAATATTTAAGCCAATTAGCGGAAGAAAGTCGATCATATAAAGCAGCAGAATTAGTATCTCTCTATTATTTTGCAAAAACTGTTGAAATTTTGGGACAATATTTTTTAAAAGAAAAAACATCTAATAATGATTTTGATATTGAGAATAAGGTAAAATATCATTTGAGAATCGCAAAAGAATTTGCTAATGCCTCTAATAACATAGCACTTGAATTATTATATCAATATATTGAAGCGTTTAGTATCAAATTTATTAGAAATACACCAAATTATAAAATAGTTAAATTTTCAAAAAATATAATAAACCGCTGATATTTACAAAAAAATTTCCAAAATAATCTAAAATTACAGAAAACTTAGCCGAAAGCCCACGACTTTAGTCGTTGGGATGAAGGCTTAT
>ERZ795044.2409-NODE-2409-length-16240-cov-5.680136_pt1 | contig 16240 bp, 15 predicted proteins | sample MGYA00375128_ERZ795044 | MGnify/ENA primary metagenome ERZ795044 (study PRJEB30173, sample SAMN05720213) | anaerobic digester metagenome | isolation source: active sludge of municipal wastewater-treating anaerobic digesters | place: USA | collected 2014-12-22 ... | reverse complement strand
AACTCATATAATATTGATTTAACAGATATTACAAACGGAACATACAGGGTAATCGTGAGAGCTTTTGATAACCAAACCCCTGCAGGAGTAGGTATGGATGTTTCAGAAGAAATTATTATATCTAAAACAGATGATGAGCCCGAAGAGCCCGATGATAAAGTAGTATTACCTCAACCACAAATAATAAATGTCTCCCCAACGAATACTGATGAAATAAGCAATACTACTCCCACAGTAAGAGCATCTTTAATAGCAACAGAGAATGCAAAAATAGATGAGGCAAGTATTTTGGTAAAGATAGATGATAAAGATATAACAAAAGATATTAAAATAAACAAAATATCTGATTCCGAATATACAGTAATATACACACCCGAAAGTTCATTAGATATTGGTCTACACAAATTCTCAATATACTTTAAAGATTCTAATGATAGAGATATTGAAAAAGAATGGACATTCACCATCTCTGGGGAAACAGAAGATGGAGATACCTTTAATATCTTTGGTTTTGAGATACCAAAAAGAACTGGATATATAATTGGCGGAGGGATAGGATTAATTGCCTTAGCAATATTAATACCACTAGTTGTAATGGCAATATGGAAGGATAACTCAAAAGAGATTTCTATGGAGAATACCGTGCTTCCACCTTCGATGCCTAAAACAGATAATTCGTTTGTCCCAGATTTGCAAAGTAAAGTAGAAGATTTAGTACAAGATACAACCCTACCCCCTGAACCTGAGATTGAAACTTCAGAGATACCAGAACCCGATATTGATGCAGTATTTGAAGCACCCCAACCAGAAGATTCTTTTGCAAATATGTACAACACCATAAAAGAAATTGAAAAGGAAGATAAAAAAGAAACTAAATAAAATTCTATTTATCCCTCTACTTTGATATAATCGTAAGATGAAAAATCTTTCATATTCAGAATTAAAAAGAGAGTACATTGAATTCTTTAAAAGTAAGAACCATATAGAAATACCCAGTGCACCATTAGTACCAGAGGATGATCCATCAGTTCTCTTTGTAAATGCAGGTATGTTCCCATTAGTACCTTTTCTTAAAGGAGAGAAACACCCTTTAGGAAACAGATTAACAAATTCTCAGAGATGTTTAAGAACGGGAGATATTGATGAAGTGGGAGATTCTCTTCACTATACAACATTTGAAATGCTAGGCAATTGGTCTCTAAATGACTACTTCAAGAAAGAAGCAATTGAAATGACAATAGAGTTTTTTGTAGATGTACTAGGTATTGATATAAACAAAATATTTGTATCAGTATTTTCAGGAGATGAAAATATTCCAAGAGATACAAAATCAATAGAGGTATGGGTTAATATATTCTCAAGATACGGTATAGAAGCAAAAGTTGGAAAACATGAAAGAATACAAGAGTATGGGAAAGAGGGAAACTGGTGGGGATTAGCAACAGGAGGCCCATGTGGTCCAGATTCAGAGATATTCTTTGATACCGGGAAACAACCCTGTGGTAAAGATTGCCATATCAACTGCAGTTGTGGGAAATATATTGAGATAGGTAACAATGTATTTATGGAGTATCTACTTGATAATGGAAAGTATCTACCACTTGGAAGACACAATGTAGATTTTGGGGGTGGTCTTGAAAGATTAACTATGATTAGCCAAGGGGTAGACTCCTTCTATGAAACAGATATCTGTGAACCGATACTTGATAAGATAAAAAGTATATCTAAGATAGATAATATCCAATCACAGAGGATAGTAGTTGATCATATTAAAGCTTCAACATGGATAATTGCAGATGGTGTACAGCCATCAAATACAATGCAAGGATATATATTAAGAAGATTGATAAGAAGAGCCATGAGGCATGCTAGGACTTTAGGTATAGAGGGTACTTTTGTAAAAGATATAGCCCAGATATGTGTACAACAATTTAAATATGATTGGCCGAAATTAGAACAGAAAGAAAATGAAATATTAAATACATTAGAGAAAGAGGAAGAGAAGTTTAATAAAACATTAGAGAAAGGTCTTAAAGAGCTAGACTCCCTAACCAAGAGAAAACAGGAGATTAAAGGAGAAGATATATTTAGAATGTATGAAACATACGGTTTACCAAAAGAGGTAACCGAAGAGATACTCAAAGAGAAAAATATTAAAATATCCGATATTGATACATTTGAAAAAGCTAAATTAGAACATCAGAAAAAATCACAAACCTCCTCTGCAGGTATATTTAAAGGTGGATTGGCTGATACATCCCAGATGTCTACAAAGTATCACACAGCATCACATCTCCTTCTTGCAGCTCTAAGAAAGGTACTAGGAGAACATATATATCAGAAAGGAAGTAATATTACCCCAGATAGATTAAGATTAGACTTCCCTAATGAGCAGAAACTTACAAATGAAGAGATAATTGAGGTTGAAAATCTAATTAATACCACTATTAAGGACAGTTTACCCGTTACATTCAAAGAGGTACCCAAAGAAGAAGCACTAAAACTAGTTCCATTTGCTGCTTTTGAGGAGAAGTACGGAGATACTGTTAAATTGTATACCATTGGAAATCCACAAAACCCCTTTTCTATTGAGATATGTAATGGCCCACATATTTCTAATACTAACGAGCTTGGAACCTTTAAGATTCTAAAACAGGAAAGTGTTGGTTCTGGAATAAAAAGAATTAAAGCAATACTTACATAAATATGCAAATAGAAAAACCCATACTAGCAATAGATTACGGAGAGAAAAGAATTGGATTAGCAATATCTGATTCTAAAGGCATAATTGCATCCCCACTAGATGTATTAACAATTACGGAGAAACACGGTATAGATCAGGTACTCGAAGATATACTACTCATAGTAGATGAGTATAGAGTTAAGAGTATTCTAGTAGGAATGCCACAGGAACTTAAAAAGACCTATTCAAAATCAATTAAAAAAATAGAAAATTTTGCTAAGAAATTAACAGATTTAACTAATATACCTGTAACATTTCAAGATGAAACATATTCTACAATTCAAGCTCAGAATATGCTACTATCTTTAGGGCAGAATACTAAATCATCTAGAAAGAAAATTGATATGATATCTGCAACTGTATTCCTTCAGGAATTTCTAAATTCTAATAACAAAGAGATATGAAAACCGTAGTAAAAATATTCTTACTAGCTCTAGTCACAGTTGGAGTTGTTGTATTTTTAGCTAAAGCCAATTATGAGAAAGTCATCGAGGAACCAAATAGCAATAATAGTGATAAAATTACATTCCAAATACTCTCTGGAGAGACAACGGACTCCATAATTCAAAAAATGATAGACTCTGGAATATTAAAAGAGAAATGGGCTAACTACTTTAGAATATATCTTAAATTAAACAAACTATCTGAAAAGATACAAGCAGGTACATATGAAATACCAAAGAATTTAAGTATAAAAGAGATTGCTGAAACAATACAAAAAGCAAGAGGCTTGGATATATGGGTTACCATTCAAGAAGGGTTAAGAAAAGATGAGATCGCAGACATATTATCTACCGAATTAACAAATGGTGGTAACCAACAGTTCAACAAAGAGGATTTTCTATCATTAACTACGGACACAACATTCATATCTACACTAGGATTGACTTCATACACGCTCACTGATTTAGAGGGTTTCCTGTTCCCTGATAAATACGCTTTCTCTATAGATGAAACAACACAGGATGTATTAGTTAAAATGATAAGTAATTTTAAAAAGAAAGTCGGAGATAAAGACTCTTACGAAGATTTAATCATTGCTAGTATGGTAGAAAGAGAGGGGAGAACCGATGAAGATAGACCAATGATAGCGGATATCATAAAGAGAAGATACGAAGAGGGATGGTTACTACAGATATGTGCAACAATCCTCTATCTTAAGAAAGATTGGGAGCATGTTATAACAAAAGAGGATATGGCAGAGAGTAATCCATACAATACATACAAAACACCAGGACTACCACCTACCCCAATCTGTAATCCCGGTTTAGCAGCAATAGAGGCAACTAGAAACCCTAGTCCAAATCCTTACTATTACTACATCCATGATAATGATGGAGTAATACACTACGGTAAAACATTAGAAGAACATAATAAAAATATATCCACATATCTTAGATAATTAAAACATATCATATGACAGTATCAATAGATATAACAGATAAAGAGATAATACCGAAAGGTTCAATAACCATAGATATTGATAAGAAAAAAAGAAGAAAACGCTGGATATTTATTCCCTTATCCATTCTTTTAATAGCTATACTGGGTTCCGGTATATACTTTCTTTACAAGGGGTATAAGGTTGGAAAAGATATCGGCTTTAATTTCTCCCCAGGTACTTTAATTGAAAAAAAGAAAGATCCTGAATTAAAGAAAGACTCAACAGGAACACTTACTAATGTATTGCTAGTAGGTATTGATACAAGAGAAAACACAAAACTACTTAATACAGATGTCATAATGGTTGCTTCATATAATCATCAAACTAAGGATATTGTAATGATCTCTATACCAAGAGATTTCAATGCACAGGTAAACCCTGATAGAGTTGGGTTTAGTAAAATAAACTCCTCTTACTCAATTAATGAAAGAAAGGCAGAAGGTAACGGTTTAATGGTATTAGAAGATATTGTTGAGGATATAACAGGATTAGAGATACAGTATCATGCCATGATAAACTTTGAGGGCTTTATTCAACTAATAGATGCCGTAGGAGGTGTATATGTCAATGTTGAGAACAGCTTCACGGATTACAGATATCCCTTAGGAAATAAATATCAAACAGTATCCTTCAAAGCTGGTCCCCAATTAATGGATGGAGAGACAGCTTTAAAATACGCCAGATCAAGACACTCTCAACAAAATGGAGAAGGCTCTGATTACGCTAGAGCAAGAAGACAACAGAAAGTAATAGATGCATTCAAAGATGTACTTCTAAGTACAGAAACCCTTCTTAATCCAACAAAAGTAATGGCCTTACTTAGCTCAATACAGGACAACCTACAAGTCTCCGAATTTTCCCTTGCAGATATCCAAGCAGGAGTTAATATATTAAAAAATCTCAATACAGAAACAACAAAATCGTCTACCTACTCATTCGTACTTGACCCTACTGCAGGTAACTACTCATTAATTACTACAGATATCCCAGGGAGTGGTTACTCTATTGGTCCTAAAGAGGGATTAGGAAAATATACAAAGATTAATGAATATGTAAAACTTTTAATTCAAAATCCCCTAATCTACTCAGAAAATCCCTCCATATACACTTATGATACAGGTTTCGGATACAAAGAAAGTAATACAAAAACCCAAGAGTTAAAAGACCAATTCAAATATTTAAATATACGATTCCAAGGAACAAAATTTAAAGATAAAGAGGGAGTATATATATACTCAAACAGTACAGACGAGTTCACTAGTTCTGTAGATTTCTTAGCGAATTATATGGGGATAGAGAATAAGGTGAAACCTGAGTATATAACTACAAATACAGGTGGTGATATAACTATACTCTTTGGGAAAGAGGTAGTTATAGAAGAAATTAATCAAGATGAAATTGAATAAAAATGTACAAACTATTTATAGGAAATGAAACATACCTATCTTTTAAAAATGCTAAACTTACAGCTAGAAAACTATTAGAACAAAACACCCTTGAGTATATATCGATAGATGGAGAGAAAACAGAAAGTTCTAAAATAATGGACCTCTTTTCATCACAATCTCTTTTTAATACATCCCGTATCCTCTTTATAAAACGACTCTACAAAAACAAAGACAAAGAGAATCTAATACCATCAATATTAGAACATATAGCGAAAAATCCTAACGATACAATCATCTTTTGGGAGGATCAAAAAGTAAGTTCTATAACTAAATATGTTAAATTTTTTAAATTAAAAAACCAACTAGAAGAGTACAACAAACTTACTAAGCCATCATTTAATAAATATGCAAGACAACTATCCTCTGAATACGAACTAAATATTGATAACGAATTAATTAATACACTATGTATGTACTCTAATTACAATATAGAAAGATTGGAGAACAGTATTAAGAAATTAAAACTACTTACTGGTGATAAGAAAATATCTAAAGAAGATATAGATTCCATAACTCAAGATACCCTAGAAGAAGATATATGGAGATTACTTGATGAAATGAATTCTTCTACAGGCAAACCACTACACATACTTGAAAAAATATTAAATCAAGGAATTGATTCAAAGTATATATTACCTATGATTGCTAGAAACCTTCGTTTAGTTACATTAACAAAGTATCTACTATCCCAAGACACCCCTTTCCAAGAGATAGCCTCTTTAATAAAAGTCCCCCCCTTTACTGTTAGACCTCTAGTAGAAGCTAGTAACAAATATGACTGGGATAAAATTAAAAATAAGTATGAGAAATTATGTAATCTAGATTATGAAATCAAGATAGGCAAAATAGATTCAAAACTCGGTCTTACTCTTTTTTGTACTACTGTATAAATATTCTTGTTGACATTCATATCACTCTTCTCATAAACTCTATATATACAAAAAGACATTTAATATACATAGATACTTTTAATGGAAAGACAAGATAGAGCAACTAAAAAAACTTTACGAGCTCTAATGGTAGTTGGAGGAATTTTACTTTTGGCTCTAATTGGAGCAATAGTATACTTCTTTGTAATAGAACCAGGGACTATTAAACCGACAGAAGAGGAAAATACTAAAACATGTGGATGTTACATGATAGACCCAGCTGTTACATCAGACTGTGGGGATCCTAAAAGAGCATTTCTTTTTAATCTTAATACCGTTTCTTCTGATGAAACATGTAACGCTCAATGTGATATAAATGAGATTGCAGACAACTTGTTAAATAGCTCTACTCCAAGAGAATCATACAAAACTTGTTCAATAAGAAGTATCTTAGATACAAGATGTGAAACCATGATTCTCAAAGATCAAGATGGGAAAATAATTACTGGAAAGATAAAACCAACTGATGAAATAAATGTAGAGGCAACATTTGAGGAATCTACCTATACACAGTATATGTTTAAAATAAATTCGGAAGACTCGACACCTGATAAGGTAGATGGTAATAAGATAACAAAAAAGATTTCTGATTTTGAAGGTGTAACTTCTGTTGAGATATTTGCTACAGCAAAAGACAAACAAGAAGAGCAGATAAACTCTCCTGTATGTAGAAGAATTGTAGACATAGAATCATCAGGACAAAGTAGTGTCACAAGTATAACCGCTATTACAGAGCAACAGGCAGATGGAAAAACAAAGATATCCCAGATAACAGTATCTGTTGGACAGATAAGTAGTAATAATATAAAAATAAGATTCTCTTTTAGTGGTGGCTTCTCTGCTTTAACAGCAATAGATGGCATAACAGTTGAGAAGGAGAAAGGCACACTTACAATGTCAAAATTAGACCTATATGATACTGCTAATTTTGCAAGTGATTCATTTAATATTTTAAATGAGCATTTAGGACCTCTTGATATATCAGGAGAGGTATTTGTTGATGATGCTAGTATCGGTTCTGCTACTACCACTGTTCAATTCACAAATACAACCGATGATGAAGACGACGATGTAGTCACAGACGAGAACAAATCTAATTTCACAGTTAGAAAGACCGTAGCTGAAACTTGTATAGAAAAAACGGAGGGAAGTAACAAGGCAACATATACAATAACTGTAACAAATGTAAAAAATATACAAGATAGTATTACCTCTATAAAAGATAAATTACCATTGGGTTTTTCATATGTGTTAAATAGCTCAGTAATAAATAACACCACTACCCCAGATACAGGAGTCGTATTCGTTACACCTGTTGGGGATTCTCAAGAGATAGTATGGCAACCAGCATCTCCATGGAGCGTACCTGCAAATGGAACTTTAATAATAAAATTTGAAGCTACTGCTGGAACTACAGCCATAAATGGACAAAATTTAAATGAAGTAATTGTTACCCCAGTAGAAGTTCCACTTGATCCAGCTACATTAAGAACAGAGGTCTATCTCCTTCTAGCACAAGATTGTGATAACCCAACAGAGGAGGAGCAAGAGATACCTGAGACAGGTATATTTGACACCTTTATTGGAAGAATCCTTACAGGTATATTCATATTACTACTGGGATGGTTCATATATACAAAACCACAAGGGAATTTCATATCAGAGAGATTAATAAACACAGGAGCATATAAAACATATGAGTTAACAAAGTACAAAGTATTCAATCCAAAGAAATACTTTGAGGAGAAAATAATAAGAAAAAATTCTAAAGAGAATCGATAGAGAATCTTAAAGGCAATCCATCTTTTCCAAAGCTAATCCCATCTGAAACTATTGAAAAGAAATACTCCTTTGAATTAATCAACTGTTTTAATGTAATAATATGATCTTTACTCTGTATACCATTCTCAATATCCACCCCCACCATCTCTAAACCTTTTAACTCCTTTCCATAAAGAATATATCCTGAACACTTTTCTTTGCTCTTCCAAAGAATATCAACCGAGTTCTCCTCTATTCCCTTTCTAATCTCTACATTGTATGGAGTACAACCATCTACATACACAGAGTTCTCTGAACCAGATACCTTAAAAAAGAATATACCAATAACTATGATAACTAAACATAAAGCACCAATTGTAATATACCAGTTACTTTTCACTTGATTTTACGATAATGTAATCTTCAAGAGTATATACACTTGATCTTCCATATACAACAATCTCTAACTTTTGTGTCCCTACATCCTCCATACTAGGAATACCGTATATATACTTACCCTCTTTAATATACAACCAACTTACATCATTTATACTTAATTCTACCTCAGTTATATCACAACCAACGATATTTGGTACAAAATAATACTCTTCACCAACATAGGCAACATTAGGTATTACATTCGTAATATACGGATTACACCCCTCTTTCTCAATACTAACACCCTTAACCTCCTGCTTACTCTTCATAAATAAATATACAGAGGAGATTATTGCTACAGATGGAATAGAAATTAAAAATACAATTAAAAGAACTTTTTTTGTATTAATCATATATAAAATAGTGTATCAATAAAATTTTCTGTTTACAAACTGCATTGCAATATATATAATACAGCACAGTTATCTATCATTTTAATAATTAATAATAATGCCAAACCTAAAAACATCTATAAAAGATTTAAGAAGCACAAAAAGAAAGACTGTTTACAATGACAGGTTAAGAAAAAGAGTTAAGAAATCAATAAAAAATTTTAATGATGCTTTGAATATTGGAGATAAAAATAAAGTAGAAAAGGTATTAAAAAATACTTATAAAGTTCTTGACAAAGCAGCTAAGAAAAATGTTATAAACAAAGGTAAAGCAAGTCGAAAGAAATCTAGACTTGCAGTTCAACTTAACAAACTGTCCAAAGATAATGTCAAAACTACTCAAAAGGGCACTTAAAAATTCTTTAGTTCCAGCAATATTAATGATTGCTGGGAAAGCCTTAGGAATTTTTATAGTAAGCGCAAAATATGGGTTTCCATTAGAAATAGGTAATGATATTAATGGACTTTTTTCAACTCAAATATATTTTGAGGATGCACAAGTTACTTACTTTGTTAACTCAGTATCTGATTTAATAATGCTAATCGTAATTGCAGTTCCAACCATATATCAAATAATAAAAACTGCAATATTCCAATCAACATTTTCAAATCCTAAAACTATTGTTAAAATAGCCAAATTCAATATGATACAGTGGGTTACAAGAGATGATACTACATTCCTTAAAATATTTGTCTGGTGTGCATTCCTATGGTTATGCACTGGTTTAATAGTAAAAAACGCTCTAGAGGGAGATTCATTTACATGGATTGCAATAGTAGGTTGTATACTTTCCCTACTCTCTGGGTTTGGTGCACTTAAAACATTTGAAATTGAAGTAAGTAGGGTATATCCTGATAGTAAGAAATATTACTAATGAAAAATCAGAAACTTAAAAAATTTTTTACCCTTGTATTAGAACCATTTGCATTTGGTATTCTTGCTTTGATATTCATAATACCAACAATTACAGTTGTTAATCTTGAACCAATTACAAAAGTATTAAAGAATTTAGATGTATTAGGTGTATCTGAACAGGCAAGAGTAGAAATAAATGCGATAGAAGGAACACACCAAATATTTGGAAGAGAGAAACTACTTGAAGATGAGAGTGGTACATTTACATATACAACTACACTTACAAGAAGAGAAGCAGATAGATACTCTAAGCCAATATTAGAGATAAAGAATAACAGAAATATAGATGTGAAATTAGAGATATATGGAAATACTCATTTACCTACCTACTCTAATATCTCTATGATAATTAATGATCAATCATACAAATTACAAAGTCCTAATGGTGATGTGACTACACAGAATATACTTCTTGCACCTAATCAGAAATATGTTGTATATCTTGTTGTTGAAAGTTTCTCTAATGTTCAATTCAATGAAGACTTCGAATTGAAGATAAAAGAGATTGAGTAATTAATACCCTTTTTCAGTGTAAATATAATATAATTACCCATATTCTATGGGTAATATGAATTTAGATAAAATACGCAATTTTTCAATAATTGCACATATAGATCACGGTAAGTCGACATTAGCAGATAGGATGCTTGAGGCTGCACATATAGATATATCTAGGGATAAAAGAGAGTCAAGAATATTAGATAGATTAGACCTTGAACAAGAGAAAGGTATAACGATTAAACTTCAGGCTTGTAGAATGATATGGAAAGATACGGAATTAAACCTAATTGATACTCCGGGACATGTAGATTTCTCATATGAAGTATCCAGATCCCTAGCAGCTTGTGAAGGAGCCCTACTTCTAATAGACGCATCACAAGGAGTACAAGCTCAAACAATATCTAATACACAAAAAGCCTTAGAATTAGGTTTAACATTAATACCTGTAATTAACAAAATAGATTTACCAAATATAAATATTAAGGAAAGAGAAGATGAGCTAATCCAGCTACTTGGTTTTAAGAGAGAAGAGATACTTAAAGTATCTGGTAAAACAGGTGAGGGTGTTGAACAGTTACTTGATGCAATCGTTGAAAGATGCCCTTCTCCAAATGGAGATATTAATAAACCATTAAAAGCATTAATCTTTGATTCATACTATGATGAACATAGAGGTGTAGTTGTTGCAGTAAGAGTATTTGATGGAAAAGTAAAATATATTCCTGGTAAATCAGAAGAACTATACATATTACAAAAACAACAGGTATTTAAACCTACAGAGATAGGAATATTTAAACCTGATTTAGAAGAAACAACACAACTTACTGCAGGAGAGGTAGGATATATAGCTACCGGATTTAAGGATATTAGTATGTTTACTGTAGGGGATACAGTATCTGATAAGAAAGATACTTTACCTCTAGCTGGATATAAAACACCTAAACCAAATGTATATGCTACATTCTTTCCAGTTACTACAGATCAGTATGAACCACTTAAGATTGGCTTAAACAAACTAAGTTTAAATGATGCCTCATTAACATTCTCCGATCAAAGATCTAATCTTTTAGGTTCTGGTTTTAGATGTGGCTTTTTGGGACTTTTGCATATGGAGATAATCCAAGAAAGATTAGAAAGAGAGTATGATGTAGATTTAATAATAACCGCACCTACTGTTGAGTATAAAGTAACAAAAACAGATGGAAGTAAAATCGAAATACAAACCCCACAAGAGTTGCCTGATCCATCTGAAATATCTGAAATATTTGAACCATGGGTTAGACTTAAGATAATGACACCAGATAGATATATGGGTCCCCTTATGGAGCTATGCCAATACAAAAGAGGAACATATGTTAATACAAAGTATCTATCAGATACTTCAGGAGATATCCAACTTAAAGATCAATATATTACATTAGAGTACGATATCCCTCTTGCGTCACTAGTCTCTAACTTTTTTGATTTACTTAAAAACAAGTCTAGTGGATATGCATCTATGGAGTATGAATTTATAGATTTCTTTCCTGTTGATTTAGTTAAAGTGTCTGTACTTGTTAATCATCAAGAGATACCTGCTTTAAGTTTTCTTGAAACAAAAGAGTTGGCACAAAGTAAAGCAAACAAATTACTCGAAGTAATGAAAGAGGAGATACCAAGACAACAGTTCCCTATTCCTCTCCAGGCAGCTATAGGCGCTAAGATAATTGCAAGAGAAGATGTAAAGGGCTTTAGAAAGGATGTTACTGCTAAACTATATGGAGGTGACTATACACGAAGATTAAAGCTATTAGAAAAACAGAAGAAAGGAAAGAAGAGATTAAAACAGATAGGACAGGTAAATATCCCTCAAGAGGCATTCTTAAGTATATTAAAAACATAATGATAAAGAGATTACTATTAAAAAATTTCAGAAAGTTTGAAGACAGAAACTTTGATTTTGATAAAAATATAGTAATTTTCTATGGACATAATGCACAAGGTAAAAGCTCAGTATTAGAAGCAATATATTTAATTAATACAGGAGTATCCCCATGGGCATCTATGAATGAATTTGTAAATATTAATCAAAGCTCTCAAATATTCACTAGAATAGAGACATTAGAGGATGATAAAAGTTATGTATATTTTAAAGATGAAGAGAAAAGGATATTAAAAATAGATGGTAAAAGTACAAGGCACTCTAAATTTTTCGAAAATAGATCTGCAAATATATTTAATCCAGAAAAGATTGAGTTACTAATGATCTCCCCATCTCAAAGAAGAGAGTTTTTGGATGACACCATTCTTAAATATGATTATGAATATGAAACATTGGTTAAAGATTTTAAAAAGATTTTAAGACAGAGAAATGCATATCTTAAGAAATTAGCCAAACTTTTCTATGATAAAGGGGTTATTGCTCTAAATGACCCACAATTAAATTTCTGGAGTAATCATTTTTCATTAACATCTGCATATATATTACAAAATAGAATAAAACTATCTAAAGAGCTATCAAGTAATGAGTATGAAATTAAATATAAAACTAGTATAGATTTTGATAAAAGGAAATTAAACAGTATAGAGTACCTTAGAGAGTGCTTTGATAAAGAGTTAGAGAGGAATAAAAGAAGAGATATTGCAACTGGATATACTAATATAGGACCGCATAGAGATGACTGGGATATATCTAAAGATAAAGATATTAGGAAATTTGGCTCTAGAGGAGAAAAAAGATTAGCAATAGGAGAATTAATATTCCAAACTCAAGAGATAATATATAAAAAGACATCACACTACCCTTTACTCTTACTTGATGATATCGCATCTGAATTAGATATTCTAAATACTAAAAAAATATTTGATAAAAAGTTATTAAATAAACAACAAACATTTATAACAGTAATAGATTATAAATCTCTACCTAAAGAGATTCTTAAAGATGCCCAGCTAATTCATCTGAATGGGGTATAAATACTATATACCTCTACTATTAAATAAAATTCTGGTAAACTAGATAATATATGAGACAACATCCCATACCACAAAATGTTTTAGATGTGGAGTTTAAACTTTTTACTAAGTTTACTCTTAGAGAGTTCGCATACCTAGCTCTAGGTGTAGGTATCGGAGGTATATTTCTTTACTTTACAACAAAGGATCAAATACCTGGAATAATAGGCGTTCCAATATTTGTAATATTCTCTGCACTAGGTGCATTCTTTGCTTTAGTTCCAATTAATGATCAACCAGCAGATAAATTCGTAACAAACTTCTTTAATGCTATAAACAAACCTACTCAAAGAGTATGGTTAAATACAGAATTAAAAAATCAAAGAGCAAAACCCGTTATTCAAACAGAACAGAAGAAATCAAAAATAATTGGAGGATTTGATATAAATAAAATTAAAAAGCAGATATTTAAAGAACAACCACAAGATGATATATTAACTCCTACTTCAAATGATAACTCAATAATAATTAACGAGGAGAATATTAGTAAATACCAATTTAATATTAAAAGTGTTGATAAATTACCTGGGAATATAAATATATGGTTAGTAAGAGATAATAATCAACCTATTCCGAGTATAAATACATATCTTAAAGACTCTAATAATAAAATACTTTATGCTAATAAGACAGATAAAAATGGATACTTCATATCTAACAGAGTATTCCCTGATGGTATATACAATATAGAGTTTGAAAACTTACCTTCTAAACCTATACCTATAAAAATAGTTTTAACAAAAAATATGGGTAAATTACCTTATAAAATAAAAATATAGTTATGGATACAAACGCTAGAGCAAGAACAACAGCATCAACACAGGATCATCTTGAAATAAAGGATATTGTAGATGATTTAATAATTACTAAAAGTGGTAGTGTAGCAATGGTAATACAAACTACTGCTATTAACTTCGATCTACTTGCAGAGTATGAACAGGATAGTAAAATAACTGCATTTTCAAGACTTCTCAATGCACTAAATTTTCATATTCAAATATTAATTAGAACAAGAAGAATAGATATATCTAATTATGTAGACTATCTAATTAACCAGGAGAATAGCTCTATGTCTGAAGGTCTTAAACAACAGTTACACATATACACGAAATTTATACAGAACCTAATAGTACAAAACGATGTTTTAGATAAAAACTTCTTCATAGTAATCCCCTTCAATCCAGCAGGAGAGCTACCTGGGAGCAGTTTACTTAAATCTAAGAAAACTAGAGATGAAATGGAGCAGAACTTACAATTAAAACAGGAACAGTTACTTGAAAAAGCAAAAATCTTTTTAATACCAAAAAGAGACCAGGTACTTAAACAGCTAGTAGGTATGGGCGTAATGGGTCATCAATTAACAAACAAAGAGTTAATATCAGAGTTCTATACAATATATAATCCTGAAGAAGAGGTCAACAGAGAATAAATATGGAAGAGAATAAATATAAATCAAAAACAGTTGAGATGTTAGAAGAGAAAAATAGCTCTCTTACTGAAAATAAGTACGCCTCTTTTAGAGAAGATCTAGATAAAGAGATAAGTACAATACAGGAAAAAAAGAAGGATGGAATAAAAGTTGATACAAAAGAGAGATACAATGAACCAGAACAAAAGGAGAAAAAAAAGAATATCCTATTTAGATTTCTTGATAATTTTATACCTAAAAAGACGGAACCTTCGGCCATTTCAAAAGAACCCAATGTGGCTAAATATGATGGTCTAACAACTCAGGACATACTGGCTCCAATAGATTTAGAAGTAGACTTTAATACTCTACAAATGGGTAACTACTACTTTAGATCCTTCTTTATTAGTGGATACCCTAGGTTTGTTGGACCAAACTGGTTATCCCCCATTATCAATTTTGAACACTCTCTTAGAATCAGTACTTTCTACTATCCTGTTGATTCTAAAGTAATATTGGACAAACTTAGAAAGAAGATTGGTGAAATGGAAGCCACAATATACGGTCAAATGGAAGAAAGAAAGGTAGTAGATCCATCCGTTAAAGTTGCTCTCTCTGATGCTCAACAGTTACAAGACTCAATTGCAGAGGGAACAGAGAAGTTCTTCCACTTTACAATGTATATAACAATATATGCACCAACTAAAGAGTTACTTGAAAAGTATAGTCGTAATGTAACCTCTACTCTTGCCGCTATAAGTGTTACTGCTAAATCTGCAACTCTTCAACAGGAACAAGCATTCATTAGTACACAACCATTAGGTCTAGACAAACTCTACATAACTAGAAACATGGATACAACATCTTTAGCTACTACATTCCCATTTGTTACATCAGAGTTAACAATGGATCATGGAATTATGTATGGAATAAATATGCATAACAATAGCTTAGTTATATTTGATAGATTTGAACTCGAAAATGCTAATACTGTTGTATTTGCTAAATCAGGTGCAGGTAAAAGCTATTTTGTAAAATTAGAAGCAGTTAGAAGTTTAATGTTAGGAACAGATATCATAATTATAGATCCTGAAAGGGAGTATGAAGATCTATCAAAAGCAGTAGGTGGTTCATATATATCTTTCTCACAAGATAAAGGACACAAGATGAACCCATTTGAACTATCAGGTGTATCTGAGGAGGGTGATGACGAACTAAGAATGAAACTATTAGCACTTCAAGGGTTCTTTAAAGTAATGTTTGATG
>ERZ795044.2405-NODE-2405-length-16256-cov-4.094377_pt1 | contig 16256 bp, 10 predicted proteins | sample MGYA00375128_ERZ795044 | MGnify/ENA primary metagenome ERZ795044 (study PRJEB30173, sample SAMN05720213) | anaerobic digester metagenome | isolation source: active sludge of municipal wastewater-treating anaerobic digesters | place: USA | collected 2014-12-22 ... | reverse complement strand
GCTGGCCCTGCAAAAAATGAATGAATTGAAGGATAAGGGCATTGACCGCAATACAGCCATGTTAACCGAAACTTCATACAGCGGGCAGACGGCTGTTTATAATGATCCTACTTCGCCTGACGGAAAGCCTTCGGTTGGCCATTATATAAAAAAGATATTACTGGTGAGCGACAATGATGCGTACAACCGGCTTTATGAATTTTTGGGGCAGGATTATATAAACAGGGAGCTGCAGAAGAAAGGGTATGCCGATGCACAGGTCCTTCACCGCCTGGAAGTTTTTTTAAGCCCGGAAGAGAACAGGCAGACAAATCCCATTATTTTTTCAGACAGCAGCGGCAACACGTTGTATAAAATTCCCGGGCAAAGAAATGCAGCAACCTATGTGCAGCGAAACGATAGTTTAGGCAATGCCTATTATAAAGGCGGCGTTTTACTGAATGGTGCCATGGATTTTTCGAAGAAGAACAGGCTGAGCCTGGAAGACCTGCATACCATTTTGCTTAGTGTTATTTTCCCCGACAAGGTAAGGGCAGCGAGCCGTTTTAATATAACCGAAGACGACCGGCAGTTTGTTTTAAAATACATGAGCCAGTACCCGACAGAAACTGTTTACCCGCCTTATTCGGCCGATACGGCTTCGTATTGGCCGGCATACTGCAAGTTCTTATTGTTCGGGGCAACAAAGGAAAAACTTCCTGAAAACATCCGCATATTCAATAAACCCGGCGATGCCTATGGGCACATGATCGATGTGGCCTACGTGGCCGACTTTAAGAATAATATCGAATTCTTTGTTTCGGCATTGATCTATTGTAATTCAGACGGGGTGCTGAATGATGATAAGTATGATTATGCAACCATCGGCAAACCTTTTATGAAGAACCTGGGCCAGGTGATCTACGAATATGAATTGCAACGAACCTATAAAATAAAACCAGATCTTACTCCATTTAAATTCACATACGATAAATAGTTATTTTTGCCAGCAACCAAACAACTGCCCATGCAATTATCATCACTACTGGATCGATTCAATGAACCTGAAACATTAAAAATGGCCAGGCTGGGCAGGGAACTGCGGGCAAAAGGATTCGACATCACCGACCTCAGCCTGGGCGAACCCGATTTTGACACCCCCGACCATATAAAACAGGCTGCAAAAAAGGCGATTGATGATAATTACAGTCATTATACACCGGTGGCCGGCTATCTCGACCTGCGGGAAGCCATTTGTGCCAAACTGAAAAGAGACAACGGTCTTGATTACACACCCGACCAGGTCATCGTAAGCACCGGTGCCAAACAAAGCATCTTTAATACGGTTTTCAGTACCGTTGATGCCGGTGATGAAGTGATCATCCCCACACCTTACTGGGTCACTTATTCCGAGATCGTGAAAATGGCTGGCGGCGTAGTGAAGTTTGTAAATACATCACCAGCCAACGGGTATAAGATAACTGCTGCAGAACTGCAGGCTGCCATCACCGGTAAAACAAAACTCTTCATGTTCTCTTCGCCCTGCAATCCAACCGGGGCTGTTTATTCCAAAGAAGAACTGACCGCACTGGCAGACGTGTTTAAAAAATATCCCGGTATTTTCATCATGAGTGATGAGATATATGAGTTCATCAATTATGTTGGAAAACATGAAAGCATTGCACAGTTTGATTTCTTGAAAGACAGGGTGATCCTGATTAATGGATTGAGTAAAGGCTATGCCATGACCGGCTGGCGGCTTGGTTATATTGCTGCTCATCCAACTGTTGCCAAAGCCTGTGAAAAATTACAGGGGCAAACCACCAGCGGTACAAATGCCGTAACGCAGCGGGCAGCCATTGCAGCACTTACGGGTGATATGAAGCCATCAGCCCATATGGTGGAAGAATTTGTAAAACGGCGTAAACGGGTAATGGAATTGCTGAAAGAAATTCCAGGGATGGCATGCAGTGAACCACAAGGCGCTTTCTATGTTTTTCCAGGCATCAGTAATTACTTTGGTAAATCAGATGGGGAAGATAAGATAGAAACTGCTGATGACCTTTGTATGTACCTGCTTAATAAAGCGCATGTATCCACCGTAACAGGAAAAGCATTTGGCGAACCCAACTGCATCCGTATTTCTTTTGCCAACAGCATGGAAAATATTGAGAAGGGATTTGCCAGGATCAAAGAGGCATTGGCAAAACTGGTCTGACGTGCTATCTGACCGGTTTTTCTCTGTGTGCTTTGTGAAATCACTTTGTGCCTCCGGGTAAAAACGGGTTGCGTTCAGACGGGACGTCAGACCAGTTTATTCAAACAACTCCAGTTTGCTCTTTGGCCTTCTTTTATCCAGCCATTTAAAACCTTTTAGTTGTTTCTGGTCTTCCGGGATCTGTTTCAGCGGGTATAAAACACCATCTACATTATTAATGAATTTCACTTTGTTCAGTTCCTTCTTCACAAAATAAATATCGATCACATCGCCGCTGCTGCGGTTCATGCCTACATAAGCGCTGTCGTCATCCAGCGGGTAATAGATACTTTCTGCCGGGGATCCTTTTATGCGTACATAGTCGATCACGCCGTTGGTGAAATACCCGTTCACCGTTCGGCCGGCGATCTGGTTATACATCCTGTCGTTTGATTTATTAATGATCATGCCGTTATTAAAAACATAGATCCGTTTCGCTTTTTGGTTTTCGGTGTACATATAAATGGTATCGCCGGTAACCTGCGATTCGCCATTCCAGACAATGGGCTCGCCGAATAATTTAAAGGTGGAGTCAATGGTGGAGTAGTGGAGGCTGTCGCTTACGGCCTGCAACGAATCATTGAATATGCGAACGTGGTGAAAAGCGAGGAAGTAGCGTACGGATGTATCCCGGGCACTTGTATTTACGGCCGTTGTTTTGTTGATGGTGTCTTTCATCGTTACGATCTTCCGTTCAAGCGAATCGTATTTGCGCAGGCCGGAGAAAAGGGTGTCGGCAGCAACATAGGTACTGTCGCCGTCGCGGTAAAAGATCATCACGGGCTTATTGGTGGCCAGGAAGGAATTCAATTCTGTATTTCCGAATATTTTACCGCCTACCACGGTTACCTGGTTCACACTGTCTACCAGTTTGGCATTGCCTTCCATTTGAAAGGTATTTGATTTTTTGTCGAAAGCTATCTTATCTGCAACGCCCGAATGGGTACTGTCGCTGAACGATGTTCTGTCGAAGAAGATCGCTTCGCCTGTTGCCAGGTTGTATGTTCCGGACTTAGTATCAATAATACTTCCGTCTTTACCAACGATATGTGTTTTGGCGATGAAAGTGGCAATATTGGTTTTGAGGTTGTACAGCAAACTGTCTGTCCATATATCCCGGTCGGGATCTTTCAGGTGTACATTCTTTTTAAAATATACATCCTTGGTATCGGCGATGTAAACGCCTTCTTCGCTGGTGAGTACGGTTTTTTCGTTGGTGATGCGGCCGCCGTTCTTGTAGGTGGCAATGCCGGTTCTTAAATTGTATTCCAGGTCATCGGTGTACAGGGTTCCTTTTTTATCGGTGAGCCGTACATTCTTTTTTAAATAGGCGATGCGGTCGTTGCCGATGTAGCGCAGGCTTTGCGCATAGGTATGAATGCTGTCGTTATCATTGATATGAATATTGCCATAGGCTTCCAGCACATTTGTTTTGTGGTTGAGCGTGGCGCTGTCGCAATAAAAAGTAGTAAGCGCTTCTTTGATCACCACGTTGCCGGCGATCATTTCCAGTACGGTGGAGTCGGTTGTTTTCTGCCGCAGGTTTTTCCCCTGCACGATCTGGATGGTGCGTATGGTATCGGAAGGGGAGGAGGCATTGATGACCTGCTGCGCAGAGACCCTGCAACTGGCCAGGATGAAAAATAAAAGGATGCTGCTGGTAAATTTCAATCGCAATGGAACTGTTTTTCAGCCTGTAAATTGCGTTTTTATTTTGTAACAGAATGATAAAATTATTATTGCTTCAGGTAAGGTGCATTCACGGTATCGGGCAATGGAACCGTTAAGCCGGCGCTTTTATTCTTTTTGCCGAATACCGAAACATTCACATATCGTTTTGGATTTGTCTTCAGGTCATCTATCAGCAGATTGAGTTTGTTGGTGGTTGCCGTGAGGTTATTATAAAGCCTGGTATCGTTCAATAATAACCCGATGGTACCGGAAGAACTGTTCAGTTTGCCGATGGTGGATTTCAGATCGCCGATGGTGCTGTTCAGTGTATTCAGTGTTTTTTCAAGGTCCAGTTTAGAAAGATTGCCGGCTGTTTTATCCAGGTTGTCTACCAGGCTGTTTATTTTATCATTATTCTTTGTGAGGTTGCCGGTAAAACTATTCAGGTTATTGAGGGTGCCTGCCAGTGCCCCGGTTTGTGTATTGAGTAACACATTAAGTGAGGCAGATGCGGTGATGAGGTTAGCGGTTGTTTTATTTAAGTTCTCCAGGGCCGAGCCGATATTGTTCTTGGCAGATGGGTCAAGTATCTTATTGAAATTCCCCAGTACCGAATCAATGGAACCGATCGCTTTTTTTACTTCCAGGAAAACCGGGTTTACCTTTCCCATGAATTCGGTGAAAATGCCCATGGACGGAATAGTGGCAATGGTGTCTTTTGTAACCAGGTACTGTTGTGCATCTCCCAGGTGTATCACCACGCTGATCTGTCCGAGCAGATCAACTTTGATAGTGGCTACAGAATTGCGGGGGATGTTTACGTCTTTCGTCAGGGTCATATTCACCAGTATCTGTTTCATGCTTTTGTCGGGTACGATACTGTACACCGTGCCTACCTGCAGGCCGTTGATCATGATCGGGTTGGATGGCGCAAGCCCCTGCACATCGGTATAAACGGCATAGAGGGTATGGCTCTTACCGAGAAAGGTCTTTCCCTTTAAAAAATTAAATCCAAGGATCAGCAGGGTGATGGCAAAGGCGGCAAGGATGCCGATCTTGGTTTCGTTAGAAATTTTCATTTTTCGTGGTATGCTTCAGCGGCAAAGTTGCTTAAAGCAGATGGAAATTTAGTTATTATTTTTCAACTCAAATCTTACCGATGCATTATTTTTCATGTCGGCGCTCAGCCGCACTTCATACCGGCCGGTTCCATCGGTGATGATCATCAGCGCCGTGTTTGGCGGTATGCTGCCCAGGTTTTCGGCAACCAGTACCAGTTCATTTGTCTTTCCTGCCGCCAGGTTAAGGGTAAATGAATGTGCCTGTGCCGTGATTGATCTTTTATCCACCAGCAGCGTATTGTTGAAATATACCGATACGATATCGTTGTCGATCTCTCCATCATCAAACAGGTCTACTTTTATTTTGTTGCTTTTTACTTCCAGTATTTTTGAATCTTTTACCGGCCTTTTTTCAATGGCTTCCGGAATGGGATCGGCCCTGGGTTTTTCGCTGCCGTTGCCTCCTGTTCCGTTGGTAACCGGTTTGGGATTGTTATTTACACTCTCTACCTGTTCTTTATAACGTTTAACTGCTGCAGTAATTGCTTCGGCAAGTTCCTGCTGACCTTTTTCGCTGTTCAGGTAGCGCTCGTCTTCGGGGTTATTGATGAAGCCTGTTTCAATTAATATGGCGGGCATATTGGTAGCCTGTAATACCCATATTCCTTTTTGCCGCTGGCTCACGCCTAAGGATTGCCTCCCGGTTGATTCCACTTCTTCATTCACCATGGTGGCCAGCCGGTCGCTTCTTTCCTGGTAGCGTTTTGCGTAGATACCGGCGATGATCTTTCCTTCGGGCGTGCTGAAATCAAAATTGCTTTCCAGCGAATCCACGCCATTGGCCTCAATTTCAAAATTCTCATCGCCATCCATGATGGCTTTCAGTTTATCACTGGTTTTATGCGCCGCAAATATCCATACGCTGGTGCCGCTTCTTGTTAAAGGGTATTTGAAATATTCATAAACAGGCTCTTCTACCTGGTGGGGTATCCGTTTCTTCTTCTTGCCTTTGCCGGTTACTTTATAGCGGGTAACGGTTCGGGTGCCGATCTGCCTTCTTCCCTGTTTCAATGGGCCGCTGTCGGCATGAATGCATAAGAACAGGTCGCCCCTGGCCTCATTGGCAATGCGTGCTTTTTCACGGGGGTCCTGGTAAATATCGGTGGTACGGGTAGGAACGATCTTTACATCGGGCATTTGTTTCTTCAGTTCTTCCACCAGCTTTAATGAAATGGCAAGGGTAATGTCTTTCTCTTTTGAACGCAATGAATTTTCATACTGGCCTGTGGCGCCCGGGTCTTTTGTGCCGCCATGACCGGCATCCACCACAATGGTTCTGATCTTTTTTGGAGCCTGTGAAAATAAACCGGGGAATATTAACAATTGCAAAGCAGCAAAAAAAAATAAAACGGGCACTTTGTTTCTCAGCATACCTGATGCGTTTTAAAAGGGGTTAGTATAAAAACAATATTCACAAATTCTACCGGTAACAATCGGCACTTAATGGCTATTTTTGCCAATCTTCGCTATGAACCAACTAAACAAAGGTAAGGCAAAATACATATCGGTATTGGTATCTGCAGGGCTGTTATTGACGATAACGCTTTACTGTGGCGCTGCTGGTTCAGGCGCTAAACACTTTCACAGTTTCTTAACGACCGATACCATTCCTGTTAAACCGGTAAGTAAAACGGATTCTTCTAAAAACAAAAATGTACCGGGTGCTGTAAATGCAGAAGAACCTCTGGTAACAAAACGGATTTTGGATACCGGTATTGTTGTTACAAAAGATACATTCGCTTTTAAATCTTCCAAAGATTCGCTGGATGCACCGGTTACCTACCATGCCGATGATTCGATGATCCTGGACATACCGGAAAAGAAGATCATCCTGTACGGTAAAACAACCCGGGTGGAGTATATCGACAATAAACTGGTTTCTCCCCGGATAGAATTTGACCAGCGTACCAATATAGTAAGCGCATACCTGGTAAAAGACAGCAATGGCAATGTGATCAGTTTTCCCAAATTCAACCAGGGCGATTTTAAAACGCAGAGCGATTCCATCAAGTTCAATATGAAGACGGGTAAGGGCATCACCAAGGGGACTTATACCCAGCAGGATGAGTTGTTTGTGTATGGAGAGCGCATTAAAAAAACAGATGCCAATACGTTTTATGCATACCGGGGAAGGTTCACTACCTGTAATTTAGATACACCGCACTTTTCTTTTGTAAGTAAAAAAATAAAATTCATCAATAAGAAGATGGCCATCACCGGGCCCGTGCATCCCGAGTTTGAAAATGTACCGATACCCGTAGTGCTGCCTTTTGGGATCTACCCATTGAGCCAGGGAAGGCATTCGGGAATTTTAGCGCCTACCTTTAATGCAAATGAGCAATTGGGTTTGGCGCTGGAAGGATTGGGCTATTATAAAGTGATCAATGATAAATGGGATGTGATCCTGAGGGGTACGATCTATTCTTACGGAGGATGGACGGCCAATGTAAGTCCACGGTATTACAAGCGCTATAAATACCAGGGCAACCTGTCGCTGGATATTCAGCACCTGCGTGATCTGGATAAATCGGGAGCCAGGGGATTCAATATCCGCTGGAGCCACAGTTCGGATTTGAAGGCAAGACCGGGTGTAAGTTTCAACGCCAGTGTTAATGCGGGAAGCAATGGATTCAATTCAGCCGTACCCAATAGCCCGCAGCGGAATTTTCAGAATATTCTTAGTTCATCTGTTACCTATTCCAAGATATGGAAGGACAAGCCGTTTAATCTTAACGTCAGCGCCAACCATAACCAGAATACCAATATCAAACAATACAATATAAACCTTCCGGATATCGGTTTTAATGTAAACACCCTGTATCCGTTCCGCCGTAAAGAAGTGATCGGTGAGTACAAGTGGTACGAAAATATCGGCCTGGCACTTAATACCAATATCAGGAGCCTCTCTTCATTTTATGATACCACGGGAAGTTTCTTTAATGAGTTTTCAAAGAACTATCAATGGGGGGCCAGTCATAATGTGCCGCTTACCTTATCGCTTCCACAGATGGGTTATTTCCAGATAGCACCCAGTGTTAGTTATGTTGAAAAATGGTACCAGGAAAAATTCATCCGCAGCTGGGATCCTATTAATAAGAAAATAGACACCAGCATCAGCAAAGGATTTTATACAGCCCGTGAAATGAATTTTGGAGTAAGTGTGGGCACCCGCATATTCGGCTTGTTCACTTTTGGAAAGAAAAGCCCGGTAAAAGCGATACGGCATGAGTTGCGCCCGCAGGTATCGGCCAGTTATAAGCCCGATATGAACCGGAAGTTCTGGTACTGGACACAGACAGATACCAGTGGAACCTTCCGCAGATTTTCTGTTCATGAGCGGGGAGTGTTTGGCGCATTTGGTGAAGGAAAATTCGGGGGACTGAATTTCGGACTTGATAACGTACTGCAGATGAAAGTGCGTAACCGGAAAGATACCAGCGCCGATGCGGTGAAGAAAGTGACACTGATCGACGGGCTCAGTATCAACAGCAGTTATAATTTTCTTGACACAGCCTTCCAGTTGAAACCATTCACCATTAATTTCCGCACCAACCTGTTTGATAAGATAAGCATATCGGCCAATGCGCTGGTGGTTCCATACTTAACCGACAGCAAGGGAGAGTTCATCAACAAACTGATCTGGAATAAGAAACTGTTTGCATTGGGTAAGATGACGAGCGGTGGTATATCTGTGCAAAGCCAGTTCCGGGGAGGAGATAAGAATGAAAAGCTGGCCAATACCAACCCTGTGCTTAACCAGGTAAATCCCATTACCGGTATGCCGCTTGATGAATACCAGCAGGAGGCTGCATACATCAGCAATAACCCCGGGGAGTTTGCCAATTTTAATATTCCCTGGAGCATCAGCTTTTCTTATTCACTAAATTATTCCAGGATACCCAATGGTTTTGGAACGGGCTATACGGGATACCTAACACAAAACGCTACCTGGTCTGGTACCTTAAACCTTACCCCCAAATGGCAGATCGGGATGAATGGTTCCTACAATATAACAGAAAAGGAACTGGGTATGATCAGCATGTATCTTACCCGGGAAATGCACTGCTGGCAGATGGCCATCAATATCTCACCGGTTGGAAAATACCGCTCCTTTAATATCAGTATCAGTCCAAAATCATCCTTGTTAAGAGATTTACGTATAAACCGGACAAGGTATTTTTATGATCTGTAGATGGTAGTTTAGGGTTTAGGAGTTTAGGGTTTAGAGGATCATTGTCCTGTATATTCTTTCAGCATTACATCGTACACTTCTTCTTTCAGTTTCTCTACCGGTTTACCTGCCGAAGGAACGGGCGGTAAAAACTGCATCGACAAACGGGTGGGGAATAAATAGAATCTTTTATTGATGGGCATGGCTTTCTTCGTTCCTTTTATCACGCAGGGGATGATGTCTTTTTGTGCCGCAGCAGCTAAACGAAAAGCGCCGTCGTAGAATGGCTTGATCGGTTTATCGGTGCGGTTACGGGTTCCTTCGGGATAGATGCACATGTGCATGCCGGTGGCGAGAACTTTTTTCATGGCATCAAAACTTTTGCTGCGGCTTTTTTCATTTTTCCGGTCAACCAGCACAGATCCTTTTGTATAAAACAAACCAAACAACGGAATTTTTGCAAAGGATGCTTTGGCAATTGTTTTGTTCGGCCCCGGCACATAAGGCGCCGATAAGGGTACATCTAACAGTGCATTGTGATTAAATACCACCACATAAGTTTCGCCCGGTTTAAAATTCTCTTTGCCTTTTACTTTCAGCGGGCATCCAGCCAGGAACAACCAAACATTCATCCATAACCGGGCAATGCGCATGAATAGATCCTGGCCTTTGGGATCCTGTACGAGGTTTGTAAGCATCGCAGGAATGATGATGATGAGAAAGGTTGCTAAGAATGCAATGAGTGCCCATAGTGCCCAGATACGGCCAAATATATTTTTAATGATCTTCATGGCCGGCAAAGCTAAGGGGTTAATAATTTCCAGTCGATGGGAGAGATGCCTTGTTTTACCAACAGGTCGTTTGTTTTTGAAAAATGTTTACAGCCGAAAAAACCTTTGTCGGCAGAGAACGGGGAGGGGTGGGCCGCTTTTAAAACAAAATGCCTGGTCTCATCTATCAGCAGTTGTTTGTCTTGTGCAAATCTTCCCCAGAGTAAAAAAACGATCCCCGTTTTTTTGTCGGATATTTTTTGAATGACCGCATCGGTAAATTCAGCCCAGCCGCTTTTAGCATGACTGAATGGTTCGTTGGCCCTTACGGTTAAGGCTGCATTCAATAACAATACGCCTTGTTCTGCCCAACGGGTAAGGTTGCCGTAAGAAGCGGGCATGGCCACCCCGATATCGCTTTGTATCTCTTTAAAGATATTTACCAGCGAAGGCGGAGGTTTGATACCGTTGGGAACAGAAAAACTCAATCCGTGTGCCTGCCCGGCTCCGTGGTAGGGGTCTTGCCCGAGCAATACCACTTTAAGTTTGGAGAACGGTGTTTGGTTAAACGCATTAAAGATGAGCGACCCGGGAGGATAAATGATCTTGCCTGCGGCTTTTTCGGTTTTTAAGAATGTAACAACCTGTTGAAAGTAAGGCTTGGTGAACTCCTGCTGCAACACTTCCTTCCACGATGGTTCTATTTTTACATCCATTGTACATAAGATTACATGCAATGTAAAAATTTCTTAGCTTTGCCGCTGCAAAAAATTGGTCCGGTAGCTCAGTTGGATAGCGCATCCCGATTTCTGATCGGGAGGGTCGTTGGTTCAAATCCGATCTGAAAAACCCGGCGAATAAAGTTCTTGCATAATAAAATTGGTCCGGTAGCTCAGTTGGATAGAGCATCAGCCTTCTAAGCTGAGGGTCATTGGTTCGAATCCAATCCGGATCACAAAAAATTAAGCTCTACTTAAAGAACAGAATTTTTATGTCTGCTTTTTGTTACATATTATTCAGTTCAAAGCTTGATAAGTACTATGTTGGGTCTACTCCTGATATGGAAAGACGCCTGGAAGAACATAACAGGGGAAAGGAAAAATTTTCCAGTACAGGTGTTGCCTGGATATTAGTGTACAAGGAAATTTTTGAAGAACTGGCAGACGCAAGAAAAAGAGAGCAACAAATTAAAAAGCAAAAAAGCAGAAAATATATAAAGTCGTTGCCGGAGGCAGTTGGATAGCGCATCCCGATTTCTAATCGGGAGGATCATTGTCCAATCCAAACCGGATCACCACTTTTTTCAATAGTACGAATATGAAGTCCTGATCTAACCTGGAGAACATTGCACATGCATTGTAAAAGGAACAGGTTCCTTTCTTCAGGTCTTTCTCGTAAATTCAAACTCCCGTTACGGGAGTATCTTTCTATTTTTTAATTTTTATCAATAATGACTGAAATAATAAATCAGGATACGAAAACTCCTTTTTTCAAATTATTCAAACAGGCCATCCGTGGCGATATAAAAGATTTTACTACCGGCAGTATCGACCGGGCTATCTTTTTGTTGGCGGTTCCCATGGTTTTGGAAATGATACTTGAATCTTCCTTTGCACTGGTGGATATTTATTTTGTGAACAAAGTAAGCCCGGCAGCAGCGGCTACCGTTGGCTTGACCGAGTCATCGCTTACCATTCTTTATTCACTTGCCTGGGGACTGGCAATGGGCGCTACGGCTTTAATAGCCAGAAGGGCCGGGGAGAAGGATTTTAAAAGCGCTTCGTCCGTTGCGGCGCAGGTAATACTTATTGCCACTGCTTTTTCGGTACTGATAAGCATTTTTGGCATCCTGTTTCCCAAAGAGATATTACGCTTTATGGGAGCCGATGCAAGCCTGGTTGATGAACATTACCGCTTCACCCAGGTAATGCTGGGCAGTAATATCGTGATCATGCTGTTGTTTGTGAACAATGGCATATTCCGCGGTGCCGGCGATGCATCTGTTGCCATGCGCTCTTTGATCATTGCAAATATTATCAATATTGTTCTTGATCCTTTACTGATCATGGGTTACGGGCCTTTTCCTAAAATGGGATTGATGGGGGCAGCTGTGGCCACCACTATTGGAAGAGGTTGTGGGGTGCTTTACCAGTTTTATCACCTGTTTGGCGGTAAAGACCTGGTGAAGCTTTCCCTCAACCAGTTCAGGGCGGATATACAACTGATAAAAAATCTGCTGAGTACCTCATCGGGTGCCATGTTCCAATTCCTGATCGGCAGTTGCAGCTGGATATTCCTGGCAAAGCTTGTTGCCGAATCCGGTGTTGAAGCTACTTCAGGGTATTTCACGGCCATAAGGATTTGCATTTTCACAATACTGCCTGCATGGGGTATTGCCAATGCGGCGGCTACGCTTACCGGTCAGAACCTCGGTGCCGGTCACCCGGAAAGAGCTGAGAAGTCGGTCTGGCGAAGTGCTTTTCTTGCGTTATGCTTCTTCATTTTAGTAGGTATTGTTTTCTTCTTCTTTGGCGAAACATTGATGCGGTTCTTTACAAGCAACGAACTTGCGGTAAAAGAAGGAACCAAATGCCTGCATATTCTTGCCATCGGTTATACCTGCTTTGCTTATGGCATGGTGCTTACCCAGGCCTTCAATGGGGCAGGCGACAGTAAAACACCAACCTATATAAACCTCTTTGTTTTTTGGCTTTTACAGATACCTCTTGCCTACCTGCTTGTGAGGTACCTGGGCTGGGGAACAACCGGTGTTTATGTGGCCATAAATATTGCAGAATCGGTACTGGCAATTACCAGTATTATCATCTTCCGAAAAGGCAAATGGAAGTTGGTAAAGGTCTGATTTTGACTATTTTTGGGTAAATAATAAAATTGTATTCAAATTTTGCCTTTCCATTAATTTAACATTATATTTGCACATAACTCAGACAAAAATTTTTAATAAAATTGAAGTTTATGAAACAAAAACTAACGCTAATTCTGGCATTAACTCTTTTAGCCACAAGTGGTTTTTCCCAGAAAAAAATGAGTAATGACAGTAAGAAGGGTACCCTTCTTGGTTTGCATTTTAATATGGCCGACTTTAACGCTCCTTTGGGTATCAAAAATCCAGAAACCGGTAAAGTTTACACCAGGTTCAGAGATCTGAATAAAGGGTTTTCTCTTTCTTATTGGAAAGGAATTAGTAACAGGCTTGATTTCTCTTTAAGGTTGAATGGTATGTTCCGTGATTACAATGCTATTTACTACGGAACCCCACAAGGAAAGACAGAATTCGGTGTTGAACTGGAGCCAACTTTAAATGCCCGCCTGTTCCCCGATGCAGCGTTGATCAATCCTTTCTTAACAGTAGGTATTGGCGGTGGTCTTTATACCGACCATTTTGGCGGTTATGTACCAGCAGGTCTTGGAGCACAAATTAATTTCAACAGCGTTACTTATCTTTTTGTTCAGGCTCAATACAGGTGGACATTATCTAAGAAAACATTGGGCGACCACCTGTTTTATTCAGTAGGTTTTGCTCAGAATATAGGAAAAGAAAAAGTGAAAGTGGTTCCTCCACCTCCACCACCAGTAGTTGAACCTCCAAAAGACAGGGATGGTGACGGTGTTTTAGACGTGGATGATAAATGCCCCGACGTAAAAGGTCTTGCTTCTTTGAAAGGTTGTCCTGATAAAGACGGTGATGGTATTGCTGATGGCGATGACAAATGTCCGGATGTTGCCGGTTTAGCCCGCTACCAGGGTTGTCCTATCCCTGATACTGATAAAGACGGTATCAACGACGAACAGGATAAATGTCCTACCGTTCCAGGTGTTGCCCGTTACCAGGGTTGCCCAATTCCTGATACAGATGGTGATGGTGTAAATGATGAGGAAGATAAATGTATCAACGAAAAAGGACCTGCTTCTAACTACGGTTGCCCGGTAATTGACGAAAAAATCGTTGAGCGTGTGAACAAAGCTGCTCAGAATGTATTCTTCGCAACCGGAAGCGACAAGTTGCTTGCTAAATCATTCCCTAAACTGAATGATGTTGTCAGCATCCTGAAAGAGAATCCTTCTTATAAAGTAAATGTAGATGGTCATACAGATGACGTTGGTAAAGACGAGAACAACCAGGTTTTGTCTGAGAAAAGAGCTGCTTCAGTTAAAGCATACCTCGTAAGCAAAGGCATCGATGAGAGCCGTCTTACTTCAACAGGTTATGGCGAAAGCAAACCAGTTGCTGATAACAAAACTGCTGCTGGCCGTGCTAAGAACAGAAGGGTAGAAATGACAGTAAGGAATTATTAATCTGGTAACAGATCCCAACTGATAAAAAAGTCCCCGGTTATGCCGGGGACTTTTTTTATTTATAGCTTTTTTAAAATTGGTAAAACCGCAGGAAATTATTTCATCTTTTCTTCCAGTTCCATCAGTTTTTCAAAGGCAGTTTCGTATTCGGAAGATGCTTTCTGCAGATCGCTGCTGGTGTTTTTATAAGCTGTTTCTGTCTGAACAAAACGGTTCCGGTCGTTGTAAACATCCGGCGAAGCCAGGTCGGCTTCCAGTTGCGTTTTTTGTTTGTTTAACCGGGCTATCTTTTCTTCCAGCTGGTTGAAGATATTCTTTTGCTTCTGCAGTTCTTTCTTTAACTCTTTGTCGATTGAATTACGCTGAACCTGTTTTTCAGGTTCTTTTGTTTTCTTTTCAACCTGCTGTACCGGTTCGGGCTGTTTAATGGCTTTTGCTTCTTTGATCCTTTCGGCTTCTCTTCTTTCTTTCCAGTCTTCCCATTCTTTATAGGTGCCTTTAAACTCTACGATCTTGTGATCTTCAATTTCCCATATCTTATTAGCGATCTTGCTGATGAAATAACGGTCGTGACTTACCAGCACAATACTGCCTTCGTATTTGTTCAAGGCCTCGATCAGTAATTCAACCGAATGCAGGTCGAGGTGATTGGTAGGTTCATCCAGTAAAAGGAAATTGGCCTTGCTTACAATTGTTTTAGCCAGTGCCACCCGGGCTTTTTCGCCACCGCTTAATACCTTTATCTTCTTATCCACGTCGTCGCCGCTGAATAAGAAACATCCCAGCAAACTCCGCAGTTCAAGATCTGTTTTTCCGCTGCGGCTGCTCTGCATCTCTTCCAGCACATTATTATTTACATCCAGTGCCTCCAGCTGATGCTGGGCATAAAACGAATCATCTACATTATGGCCCCAGATGCGTTCGCCCTGGAAAGGTTCGGTACCGGCAATAATCCTCAGTAAGGTTGATTTGCCTTTTCCGTTTGCGCCGATAAGGGCAACCTTATCGCCCCGGTCTATCTCGGCCCCGGTATCTTCAACGATCCGGAGGCTTCCGAAACTTTTTGATACATGCTTCAGCGTGCACAAAGTGCGTCCCGGCTGTTTATCAACTGAAAAATTGATGCGTATGTTGGGCCGTTCTATTTCCACGTCTTCTATCCGGTCAAGCTTATCCAGACGCTTAACTATACTCTGCGCCTGTGCTGCTTTACTTGCTTTTGCTTTAAAGCGTTCCACAAAGCGTTCCTGCTGGCGTATATAATCCTGCTGGTTTTCGTACGCCTTCTTTTGTATATCCACCCGTAAGGCTTTTTCTGTTTCGTAGAAGGAGTAATTGCCGGTATAAAAGTGTAACTGCTGCTGGTATAATTCAACAACCTTGGTAACCATACGGTCTAAAAAATACCGGTCGTGACTTACGATCACCACGGCACCTGGATAGTGCTGCAGGTATTTCTCCAGCCATTCAATACTGGGCATATCAAGGTGGTTGGTGGGCTCATCCAGCAACAATACATCCGGGTGCATCAGTATCATTTTAGCCAGCAATACCCGCATACGCCAGCCACCGCTGAACTGTTTATAGGGCTTTTGCAGATCGGCGTTGGCAAAACCCAGGCCCTGCAATATCTCTTCTGTTTTATGATGAATATTATACCCGTCCAATACTTCCATTTCATGAAGCCGGTCGGCATAATCATGGGCCAGGGATTCGTCGCCGGTTGCTTCCAGCTTTTTCCCGATCTCTTCAATTTCTTTTTCCAGTTCTTTCACCCGCTCAAAAGCGCCCATGGCCACTTCCAGTATCGAATCATCGGTATCAAAGCTCAGCAGGTCCTGGTGTAAAAAGCCAATAGTGGTTTCCCGGCCTTTTTCAACGGTTCCTTTGGCCGGGCTGTATTGACCGGTTAAAACCTTCAGCAGGGTGGATTTTCCGGTGCCGTTATAGCCGATCAATCCAATCCGTTC
>ERZ795044.2404-NODE-2404-length-16259-cov-7.951493_pt1 | contig 16259 bp, 16 predicted proteins | sample MGYA00375128_ERZ795044 | MGnify/ENA primary metagenome ERZ795044 (study PRJEB30173, sample SAMN05720213) | anaerobic digester metagenome | isolation source: active sludge of municipal wastewater-treating anaerobic digesters | place: USA | collected 2014-12-22 ... | reverse complement strand
CTGCAATTGATGCTGGCGTTGAACCGCCTGTCCGATGTCGGCGCCCTCCTGGCTTCGGAATTGGCTGCCACACCCCTGCGGGATCGCGCCGGCATCATCGCCGCGATTCCGCGCGGGTTCATGCGGGTGACCGACAAGAAAATGGCGGCTCGCGTCGTCGAGCAGGCCTTGGCCGATCACCTGAATCGAAAAGAGACCGGGGCTGCGGCCTGGGTCGCCATCGGACGGATGCGTGCAATGGCCGGCGAGACTGCAGGTGCACTTGACGCGGCTCGCAAAGCTGTGGGAATCGATGCGGGTGATGAAGATGCGGCCTTGCTGGCGCTGGAGTTGATGGCACCCGGCCAACCTCTTGCCGAACCCCTGGTCCGAAGCGTCCTGGAAAAGAATCCGACACCAGAAGTCCGCATGGCATATGCCCGTGTGCTTCTGGACGCGCAACGGCCCGCGGATGCCCTTCATCAGCTCGAGTTGCTGACCAAGGAGCGCCCCGCGTACGCACCTGCCTGGCTCACCCTGGGACTCCTGCAACTCCAGGAGAACCGCCTGGAGCCGGCACAGGTGTCGCTGGGCCGCTATCTGGAGGTCACTCCCAATCCCACCTCGGATGCACAGCAGCGCGCCCAGACTGAGGCATTTCTCGGTCTTTCCCAGATCGCCGAGAAGCGCAAGGACTTCGCCATGGCCGAGAAGTGGATGGAGAGGATCGAGAACCCGGGCGACAGAATCATTATTACGGCCCGGCGTGCCCAGCTCCTCGCGCGGCAGGGCCGCATGGAGCAGGCTCGTGAGCTGATACAAGCCTGGCCAGCGGCAACACCCGCCGACGAGCGCACCAGGCTGATGGCGGAGGTGCAATTGCTGCGCGAGAACGGAAAACTGGTGGAGGCGTACGAATTGCTCGGCGCCGCCATCCAGCGCAAGCCCGAAGACCACGAGCTCCTCTACGACCAGGCGCTGGTGGCCGAGAAAATGGGCAACTTTGAAGTCATGGAGCGCCTGTTGCGCGCGCTCATTGCTGCGAAACCGGATTACCACCACGCTTACAACGCGCTCGGCTACTCATTTGCCGATCGCAACATCCGCTTGGCCGAAGCCCGGCAACTGATCAACAAGGCCCTCGAATTTGCCCCAGATGACCCCATGATCCGGGACAGTCTCGGGTGGGTCGAGTTTCGCAGCGGCAACACGTCCGAAGCGCTGAAGATCCTTCAAAGCGCATACAAAGCGCGACCCGACGCAGACATCGCGGCACACCTTGGAGAGGTGCTCTGGGTGTCGGGTCAGCGCGAGCAGGCCTTGACGGTCTGGAAAGAAGGCTTGCGGGAGGGTTCTGAAAGCGAAACCCTCACCGAGACTCTGAGGCGGTTTCAGGTGAATCCGTGAATGCCGCGCGGCGCCTCTTCTTCCTTCTGGCGCTTGCTGCCCACCTGTTGGCCGGATGCAGCACGACGGCTATTGAAAACCGGCGCGAGGTTCCGCCCTCAGACAGCTGGTCCGGCCGGATGGCACTGAACCTCGCCACCGAGCCGCCGCAGGCCTTCTTTGCCACTTTTGAACTCAAGGGAACGGCGGACACCGGCGAACTGAGCCTGACCAGCCCCCTGGGCAACGTCGTCGCAGAAATGCGCTGGGCGCCGGGCGATGCCCGCCTGCGCACCGGGCAGACGACGCATCAGGCGGACTCGGTTGAAGCCCTGAGCCGCGAAGCGACCGGTACCGCCTTGCCCATTCAGGCCCTGTTCGACTGGCTCAAGGGCGTCGGCACCACCGCGGGTGGCTGGCAACCGGATCTTTCCCAACTCGGTCAGGGTCGCCTGCGGGCGCGACGGGAGGTTCCGGCGCCGGTCGCGGAACTGAAGCTGATCCTGGATGTGCCGTCCGAAACCGTGGGACCGAAGACGATAATCCCGCAATGAAGTCGCTATACGACGTACCGGCACCGGCCAAACTCAACCTGTTCCTGCACGTCACCGGGCGCCGCCCGGATGGTTACCACCTCCTGCAATCGGTTTTCATGCTGATCGACTGGTGCGACACCCTTCACTTCGAACTCCGTAGCGACGGGGTCATCACCCGCCGGGACCTGACCGAGGCTCTGCCGCCAGACGATCTTGTCATCCGCGCCGCACGCAGCCTTCAATCGTTCAGCCAATGTCCCCTCGGTGTCGATATCAGTGTCGAAAAGCGTGTCCCCGCGCAAGCGGGCATGGGAGGCGGCTCCTCCGATGCAGCCAGTTGCCTGATGGCGTTGAGCCGCCTGTGGAAGCTGAACCTATCAATCGAGCAACTTTTGGCACTGGCCATCCGTCTGGGTGCCGACGTGCCTTTTTTTGTCAGAGGACGCAACGCCTGGGTGGAAGGCGTCGGCGATATCATCACCCCGCTTGAACTGCCTTCAGCACGGTTTGTTGTGATCAAGCCACCCGTGGGAGCCGAGACCGCGTCGATTTTTACGAGCCAGGACCTGAAGCGCGACACAATTCCTGCTACAATCTCAGGCTTTGCAGCACACCCTTACGACTTCGGACGTAACGATCTGCAGCCCGTCGCGATGAGGCAATGTCCCCAGATCGGCCAAGCCCTTGACTGGCTTGAAGCGGTCGGTCTGGAGGGCCGGATGACAGGCTCTGGAAGCGCGGTGTTTGCGCAAATGCTGGATGGCATTGACCTCGGCAGTGTGCCTGGCACATGGCAAGTCAGAACATGCAGCAATTTGGCTGTTCATCCCTTGCAGGGCTGGGCATCCAGCGACAGTTGAACGGTGGGCAGTGAAAATCTGTCCACCTGTGTAGGGGAGTCGCCAAGCTGGTTAAGGCACTGGATTTTGATTCCAGCATGCGAAGGTTCGAATCCTTCCTCCCCTGCCAAATACGTCGTACGTAGTGGCATATTTTTTGACTGCTGGGATGCTCATGCAAGCCAACCAACCCGACTTCATGGTTTTCACCGGCAATGCCAACCCGGCGCTCGCGGCCGAGATCGCCCGTCATCTGGGAACCACGCTCGGCGCTGCGGATGTGGGTCGTTTCTCCGACGGCGAAGTCACGGTCGAAATCAAGCAGAACGTGAGGGCCCGCGATGTGTTCGTGGTGCAGTCCACCTGTGCGCCGACCAATGAAAACCTCATGGAACTGCTGATCATGGTCGACGCGCTCAAACGTGCCTCGGCCGAGCGCATCAGCGCCGTGATTCCCTATTTCGGCTACGCCCGCCAGGACCGCCGTCCGCGCTCCACCCGCGTGCCCATTTCGGCCAAGGTGGTGGCCAACCTGCTGCAAACGGTGGGCGTGGCCCGCGTGCTGACGATGGACTTGCACGCCGACCAGATCCAGGGCTTTTTTGACATCCCGGTCGATAACATCTACGCCTCGCCGGTCCTGCTGGGCGACCTGCGACAGAAAGACTACGAGAACCTCATCGTGGTTTCTCCGGACGTAGGTGGCGTGGTTCGCGCACGCGCACTGGCCAAGCAGCTCGGATGCGACCTGGCCATCATCGACAAACGCCGTCCCAAGGCCAATGTCAGCGAGGTCATGCACGTCATCGGTGAAATCGAAGGACGCAACTGCGTCATCATGGACGACATGATCGACACCGCCGGCACCTTGGTGAAGGCCGCCGAAGTCCTCAAGGCGCGTGGCGCCAAGAAGGTTTACGCCTACTGCACGCACCCCATCTTTTCCGGACCGGCCGTCGATCGCATCGCCAACGGAACAGCGCTGGATGGGGTCGTCGTCACCGACACCATTCCCCTGAGCAATGACGCCCGCAACTGCCAGAAGATCCGGCAGCTTTCGGTCGCGCCACTGATCGCTGAAACCATTCAGCGCATCGCCAAGGGCGAGTCGGTCATGAGTTTGTTCTCGGATCAGGATCACCTGTTCTGATCGGGAACACATCGCGGGTCTGCGGCACGGCAGCGTGAAGCAGGCCTTTTTTGGTTGGAGCCACACTGGTCGCGGTGGGCTCTCTTTTGGAGTTGAAAATGAAATTTGTCGCTTTTGAGCGCGCCAAGCAGGGTACGGGTGCGAGCCGCCGTCTCCGCATCACCGGTCGCACGCCCGGTATCGTTTACGGTGGTGCCGCCGAACCCCAGCTGATCGAGCTCGATCACAACGCCCTGTGGCATGCCCTGAAGAAAGAAGCCTTCCATTCCAGCGTTCTGGATATGGAACTGAACGGCGCAGAGAACAAGGTCCTGTTGCGCGACGTGCAGATGCACCCGTACAAGCAGCAGATCCTGCACATCGATTTCCAGCGCGTGGATGCCACCACCAAGCTGCACATGAAGGTGCCGCTGCACTTCGTCGGCGAAGAAAACTCCCCCGCGATCAAGACGGATGGCTGCATTGCCAACCACGTGGTCACGGAAATCGACGTCCTGTGCCTGCCGTCCGACCTGCCTGAGTTCATCACGGTGGACCTCAGCGGCCTTCACAAGGGTATGTCGCTGCGCCTGGCGGACATCAGCCTGCCCAAGGGGGTGTCTGCAGTCACGCATGGCAAGAACAACCCGGTTGTGGTTTCCGCCGTGGTGGTTGCTGCCGCTGAAACGCCGGCGCCCGATGCGGCCGCAGCCGCTGCCGCGCCTGCCGCACCCGCTGCCAAGGGCAAGGGCAAGAAGTAAGCACGACCACGCATGAGCGCCCGCACGGCCCACTTCGGTGGGCCGTTCTGCTTTTTGAGCACAGATAATCGCCTGCCATGATCAAACTCTTTGTTGGCCTGGGCAACCCCGGCCCCGAATACGAAGCCACGCGGCACAACGCCGGCTTCTGGTGGATCGACGCGCTGGCCGCTGAGCTCAAGGTGGGCCTTCAGCCGGAAAAGGGTTTCCAGGGTCGCGTGGCGCGCGCCAGTGTCCACGGCCACACCGTGTGGTTGCTGCAACCACAGACCTTCATGAACCTGTCAGGCCGCTCGGTGGCCGCGCTGGCGCGCTTCTACAAGATCCAGCCGGACGAAATCCTGGTGGCGCACGACGAACTCGATCTGACGCCAGGGCAGGTCAAGCTCAAGTTCAGCGGCAGTCACGCCGGCCACAACGGTCTGCGTGACATTCATGCCCAGCTGGGCACATCGGACTATTGGCGCCTGCGCCTGGGCATCGGACATCCCGGCGTGAAGGCCGAGGTGATCAACTGGGTGCTCAAGAAGCCTCTGGCCGAGCAACGCGAGGCCATCGACACCTGCATCGTGCGCGCCCTGCACAGCGTCCCCGCCCTCATGGCTGGAGAGATGGAAAAGGCCACGTTGCTGATCCATACCGCCAAGCCCCCTCGGCCCAAGCCCCCTCGGCCCGAATAGAACCAGGGCGTCGCCATTTATCAATTTGATAGCGTCTCATGGCCATTTGACGCTGGGGAAGGCCCGAAAAGACCCTGAAAAACTCGATTCAGGAGTCCTTGACGGCACTGGCCGCCTGCAGCCGCTGGAATTTCTGCCATAGCGTCTGCTGGCTCTCCACATGGCCCGGGTGCAAGGGAATGCAGGCCACCGGACACACCTGAACGCACTGCGGCTCGTCGAAATGACCCACGCATTCGGTGCATTTCCCGGGGTCGATCTCGTAGATCTCCGCGCCGAGGTAGATGGCTTCGTTGGGGCACTCGGGCTCGCAGACGTCGCAATTGATGCACTCGTCGGTGATCATCAAGGCCATGCGCAACCCCCTGGGAATGCGGCACCGGCCCCGACCCCTGCAGATGTGGCACGCACGTGACGGACTGGGCGATTCATGTCCCTGATTATCGACGGTTCAAGCCAACACTGCGGCTCACCGGGTTAGAACGACGCCGGCGGCACCGTCCCCCGCTTGCACGGATAATGGCCTTCCGATCCGCCCGGCCAGCCCGGTCGCGCGGACCGGATGACTCCCATCGGACATGCCCCTCTTCCTGTTGAAGCGCCTGCTCACGTTGATCGCCACCCTGCTGGCGGCGTCCGTGGTCGTCTTCTGGGTACTCGAAATCCTGCCGGGCAACGCCGCGCAGATTCTGATGGGGCCCGACGCCTCGCCCGAAGCCGTCCAGGCACTGGCCCGCCAGTTGGGCCTGGATCACCCGCCCCTTCAACGCTACGGATCCTGGATCGCAGGCATGCTGACTGGCAACCTGGGTAACAGCTATGTCTACAGCACCCCGGTGCTGGAACTGGTGCTCGAGCGCCTGACGCTGACCGTACCGCTGGCGGTGATGGCAATGGCGATGACCACGGTGCTGGCGCTGGCCGTCGGCGTTTATGCCGCGTCCCACCACAATCGCGCCGGCGATGTCGGGCTGATGGCCGCCACGCAGGTGGGCGTGGCGATACCCAACTTCTGGTTTGCCATCCTGCTGATCCTTCTTTTTGCAGTGCATCTGCGATGGTTTGCCGCCGGTGGCTTCCCGGGCTGGGAGGATGAGGGCGTTCTGGGCGGTGTCAAAGCCTTGCTTCTGCCAGCGATTTCGCTGGCCGTCGTCCAGGCGGCCATCCTGGCTCGCATCACGCGCTCGGCCGTTCTGGAGGTCATGCGTGAAGACTTTGTGCGCACCGCGCGCGCGAAAGGGCTCTCACGCCGCGCAACCCTGTGGCGCCATGTGCTGCGCAACGCCCTGATTCCGGTGGTCACCGTGATGGGCTTGCAGTTCGCCAACCTGCTGGCAGGCACCATCGTCGTGGAGAACGTGTTCTACCTTCCGGGCCTGGGGCGGCTGATCTTCCAGTCGATCTCGAACCGGGACCTGATCGTCGTGCGCAACTGCGTCATGCTGCTGGCGGCGATGGTGGTCATCGTGAATTTCGTCGTCGATCTGCTGTACGCGGTGATCGACCCCCGCGTGAAGGCCAGCGACATATGAGCCGGGAGTCTTCCTTTTGAGCGCCGTGCCAGCGATGTCGCCGGCAACCCGTGCGTGGGGGGGCTTCATGCACCGCGCGTTGCGGCACCCCAGTTTCGTCATCGGCAGCGCGCTGACCCTGCTGCTGGTCGCCGCCGCTGCCCTGTCGCTGGTCTGGACACCCTGGTCACCCTACGAGATGAACCTGGCAGGCAAGCTGCAGCCCCCTTCGGCCGCGCACTGGCTGGGCACAGACCCGTTCGGGCGCGACGTCGCCTCGTTGCTGCTGGTGGGCGCGCGCAACTCCATCCTGGTCGGCGTCATCGCGGTGGGCATTGGCCTGGGCATCGGTGGCGCGCTGGGGCTCGTGGCATCGGCACGTCGCGGCTGGGTCGAGGAGCTGATCATGCGCCTGGCCGATTTCACGTTTGCCTTTCCCGCCATCCTGTCCGCGATCATGATGACTGCCGTCTTCGGCGCCGGCATCGTCAATTCGATCATCGCCATCGGCATCTTCAACATCCCCACCTTCGCGCGCGTCACGCGCGCTTCGGCCAACGCCATCGGCTCACGCGACTTCATCCTGGCAGCCCAGGCCTGCGGCAAGGGGCCATGGCGCATCACGATCGAGCACGTGCTGCCCAACATCGCCTCGGTCCTGATCGTGCAGGCCACCATCCAGTTCGCCATCGCGATCCTGGCCGAAGCGGCCCTGTCCTATCTGGGCCTGGGCACCCAGCCGCCCCAACCGTCCTGGGGCCGCATGCTCAGCGAGGCCCAGACGCTGCTGTTCCAGAGCCCGATGCTGGCCGTCTACCCGGGCGTGGCGATCGCGCTGGCAGTGCTGGGACTGAACCTGCTTGGCGATGGGCTGCGCGACCTGCTCGATCCGCGCCTGACCCGCAAGCGCTGAAACATGATGAACACCTCGCCCTTGCTGGAAGTCAACGACCTGGGCCTTCGTCTGCACACGCATGGCGGCATGGTGAACGCCGTGCGCGGCGTGAGCTTCACGCTGCGCCGTGGTGAGACTCTGGGACTGGTGGGCGAGTCGGGCTGCGGCAAGTCGTTGACCGCCATGACAATCATGGGCCTGCAACCCGAGGGCGCCGTGGCCTCGGGCAGTCTGCGCTTTCACGGCGAGGAAATGATCGGGCAAAGCGAGGCCCGCTGGTGCGCCCTGCGTGGCGACCGGATCGGCATGGTCTTCCAGGAGCCCATGTCGGCCCTCAACCCGGTCCACACCATCGGGCACCAGGTGGCCGAGCCGTTGCGCCTGCACCGCGGCCTGAACGCGGCCGCCGCGCGCAAGGAGGCGGTGGCCCTGCTCGACCGCGTCGGTATCGCGGACGCCGCGCGCCGCTTCGACGCCTGGCCGCACCAGTTTTCCGGCGGACAGCGCCAGCGCATCACGATTGCCATGGCGCTGGCCTGTGGGCCCGACCTGCTGATCGCGGACGAGCCCACCACGGCGCTGGATGTCACCATCGCCGGGCAGATCCTGCAGCTGATTCGCGACTTGGTGCGCGAACGCTCCATGGGGCTGATCCTGATCTCCCACGACCTCGGCGTCATTGCCCAGAATGTCGAGCGCATGATGGTGATGTACGGTGGCCTGGTGGTCGAGAGCGGCCCCACCCGCGACGTGTTCACCCGGCGCGCCCATCCGTACACCCAGGGCCTGTTCGGCTCCCGGCCGCAACTCGGTCCGCAGGAGCGCCCGCCGGGTGGCCAACGCGCCCGCCTGGCCGCCATCCCGGGCAACGTGCCGGAGTTGCGCCACATGCCCCCCGGCTGCCCGTTTGCCGGACGTTGCTCCGTGGCGATGCCCACCTGCGAATCCCGGATGCCCGCCGACACCCGGCTCGCGCACGGGCACCACGCGCGTTGCGCCTTGCTGGAGTCGGCAGGATGAGCACGCCCGCACCGCTGCTCGCCGTCGAGCGCCTCGTCAAGCACTTCCGGCTGCCACGCGAAAGCCTGCTGAGCCCACCCAGGGTCCTGGAGGCCCTGCGCGGCGTCAGCCTGAACGTTCAGGCCGGGCGCAGCTTCGGCATCGTCGGAGAATCCGGCTCCGGAAAATCCACGCTGGCGCGCTGTGTGATGGCCCTGGAGGCGCCTACAAGCGGCAGTGTGCGGCTGGAAGGGCGCGACCTGTACGCGCTGCAAGCCGATGCCTTGCGCAGTGCCCGGCGCGACTTCCAGATGGTCTTCCAGGACCCCTTCGGCTCGCTCGACCCGCGCCAGTCCGTCGCGCGCATCGTGGCCGAGCCCTTGGCCGCGCTGGCTGCGCCGCACACGCCTTCGCGCTCGGAACAGCGCGAGCGCGTGGCCCAGGCGCTGGATGCGGTCGGCCTGCGCCAGTCGGATCTGGACAAGTTCCCGCACGAGTTCTCAGGCGGGCAGCGCCAGCGCATTGCCATCGCACGGGCGCTGATTACCCGCCCGAAACTGATCGTCGCCGACGAGCCGGTCAGCGCCCTGGATGTGTCGGTGCAGGCCCAGGTTCTGAACCTGATGATGGACTTGCAGGAGCAGTTCGGCGTGACCTACCTGCTCATCAGCCACGACCTTGCGGTGGTCCAGCATCTTTGCGACGACGTCGCGGTCATGCAGGGTGGCCTGATCGTCGAGTCCGGCACGCCGCAGACGCTGTTCACGCGGCCGGTGCACCCATACACGCGCAAGCTGGTCGACGCCGTTCCCCGCGTGGCCTTCTGACGCCTGGCAGGATCATTTCATTGCTAATATGCGCCCATTAACAGGAGAGCCATCCATGAAACGCCGTGACTTTGCAATCAACTCCGTCGCAGCCGCCTCCCTGGCGACCCTGCCGCTTGCTTCGCTGGCCCAGAAGCGCAAGGACGCCGTGGTCCTGGGCATGACGCTGGAGCCCACCGGACTGGATCCCACAGCCGGCGCCGCTTCCGCCATCGCGGAGATCGTTCAGTACAACGTCTTCGAAACCCTCACCAAAGTCAACTCCGACGGCAGCGTCACGCCGCTGCTCGCCGAGAGCTGGGAAGTCTCGCCCGACCTCAAGACCTACACCTTCAAGCTGCGCAAGGGCGTCAAGTTCCAGAACGGCGAGCCCTTCAATGCCAACACGGTCAAGTTCTCGTTTGAGCGCGCCGCCGGCGAAAAGAGCACCAACAAGGACAAGCGCACGTTCGCCTCGATGGAGCGCGTCGGCGTCGTGGACGAGCACACCGTGGTCGTGATCAACAAGGAGCTCAACCCGGACTTCCTGTTCCTGATGGGGCAGGCCACGGCCATCCTGGTCGAGCCCAAGAGCGCCGACACCAACGCCACCAAACCGGTGGGCACGGGCCCCTACAAGCTCGAGAGCTGGAACAAGGGCGCCTCGGTGACGCTGGCCAAGTGGCCCGAGTACCGCAACGCGGCCGCCATCAAGATGAACAAGGCCACGTTCCGCTTCATCTCGGATCCGGCCGCCCAGGTTGCCGCCCTTCTGTCGGGTGACCTGGACATGTTTTCCCGGGTGGGCGCTGCGCGCAGCCTGGAGCAGTTCAAGCGGGACCCGCGCTTCCAGATCATCATCAGCGGCTCGCGCGCCAAGACCATTCTGGCGATCAACAACAAGAAGAAACCTCTCGACGACGTGCGGGTGCGCCGCGCCATTGCGGCCGCCATCGACCGCAAGGCCGTGATCGAAGGCGCCGTCGACGGATTCGGTGTGCCCATCGGCAGCCATTACGTGCCCGGCGCATTCGGCTATGTGGACACCACCGGCATCAACCCCTACAACCCCGACAAGGCCCGCGCCCTGTTGTCCGAGGCCGGCGTCAAGACACCGCTGGAGCTCAGCCTGGTCCTGCCCCCGGTTCCCTACGCGCGCCAGGGCGGCGAGGTCATCGCCGCGCAGCTGGCCAAGGTCGGCATCGTCGCCAAGCTGCAGAACGTCGAGTGGGCCCAGTGGCTCAGCGGCGTCTACGGCAACAAGAACTACGACCTGACGATCATTTCGCATGTCGAGCCGTTCGACCTTGGCAACTTCACCAAGTCTGGCTATTACTGGAACTACGAATCGCCCAAGTTCAACGAGATCTACGACAAGATCAACAACGCACCGCGCGCCGCCGATCGGGCCAAGCTCCTGGGCGACGCGCAGCGCATGCTGGCCAATGACGCGGTCCATGCCTTCCTGTTCCAGCCGCAATGGATCACCGTGGCCCAGAAGGGCATCCGCGGCCTGTGGAAGGACATGCCGCTGTTCGTGAACGACATCGGCGCGCTGTCCTGGTCCTGATCGGCCTGGCTCTTGTCCGACCTTCACGCGCTTTCGGCGGCAGAGCTCGCCGACAGTTACCGCACCGGTCAGCTCTCTCCGGTCGCGGTCACCCAGGCGGTGCTGGAGCACATCCACCGATGGGAGCCTCACCTGTGCGCCAGCTACCTGCTACGCCCTGAACACGCGCTCGTGCAGGCCCGTGCATCCGAGGCCCGCTGGCGCGAAGGCAAAGCGCTCGGTCCGCTGGACGGCGTGCCGGTCACGATCAAGGAAAACATTGCCACGCAGGGCGACCCGGTGCCGCTGGGGACCGCCGCGACGCAACTGGTGCCCGCGCCCGCCGATGCGCCGCCTGCGGCGCGTCTGCGGGAAGCCGGTGCGGTGCTGGTCTGCAAGACCACCATGCCCGACTACGGCATGCTGTCGTCCGGTCTGTCCAGCTTTCACCCGCTCAGCCGCAACCCCTGGGACCTGAGCAAGACCCCCGGCGGCTCCAGCGCCGGCGGTGCGGCAGCGGCCGCCGCCGGCTACGGCCCCCTGCACGTGGGCACCGACATCGGCGGCTCGCTGCGCCTGCCCGCAGGCTGGTGCGGCATCTTCAGCCTCAAGCCGAGCCTGGGCCGCATTCCGATCGATCCACCCTACACCGGGCGCGCGGCCGGTCCCATGACGCGCCGGGTTGCCGACGCGGCCGCGATGATGGCGGCGCTGAGCCGGCCCGACGCGCGCGACAGCATGAGCCTGCCGTGGCAGGTCATCGCATGGGACTCGTTCGATCAAGGAACCGAGCGGCTGCGCGGACTGAAGATCGGTCTGCTTCTGGACGCCGGATGCGGCCTGCCAGCCGAACCCGAGGTGCTGGCAGCGGTGCAGGCGGCCGCACGACGGTTCGAGGCCGCGGGCGCGATCGTCGAGCCCATGCGCCCCTTCATGACCCAGACCATGCTCGACGGCATGGACCACTTCTGGCGCATGCGTTCGCGCCTCGACATGAATGCACTGATGCCTGCAGACAAGGCCAGGGTGCTGCCCTACATCCGGGCCTGGGCCGACAGCGCCACCGGCATGGACGGCGAGGCCGTCTTTCACGCTGCCAGCCAGTTCCATGCGGTGCGCGTGGCCAGTGTCAAGGCCTGCGCCGCCTTTGACTATGTCATTTCCCCGACGGCGCCGATGCCGGCCTTCCCGGCCGAACTGCCCTCTCCCACCAACGACCCTCTGCACCCGCTGGAACACATCGGCTTCACCGTGCCCTACAACATGTCGGAACAGCCGGCCGCATCAATCAACTGCGGCTATACCTCGGCCGGCTTGCCCATCGGGCTGCAGATCGCCGGTCAGCGCTTTGACGATCTGGGTGTCCTGCAGGTTGCGCGTGCCTTCGAGCTGATCCGCGACGTGCAGCGTCCGTGGCCACAACCGCCCGGCCCCTGAGGCCGGGCCGCGGGACCGCTTGGTTCAGACGTCAGCTGCCGGCCGTACCAGACGGGTCTGGTCGTAGACCGGCTGCGGCGGCAAGTCCGTCAGGTGCGCCGTATCGGCCCAGCTGACGATTTCGACCCGCTGCCCGTCCGTGCGCACCCGGTTGATCCCGGCGTTCGGGATGTCGCACTGGCGCGGTCCACCCAGCGGCTGCCCGTTCGCCATGCGGTACAGGATGTCGAGCACGCCACCGTGCGTGACAACCACCAGCGTCTCGCCGGCATGGCGTTGCGCCAGGCCCGCCATGGCGCCCAGCACCCGTGCCTGGAATTGCCGTTGGCTCTCGCCGCCCGGCGGGGCATAGTCCGGGTCGAAGGCCAGCCATCGCTCCCAGATGCCGGGATGCTGTTGCTGGATATCGGGGACGCTCATGCCGTCGATCAGCCCGAAGGCCTGCTCCCGCAGCGCCACATCGCCCACACTGGGCAACCGCAGGCGCTCAGCCGCGGGCCCGGCCGTCTGCAGGGTGCGTGTCAGGTCGCTGCTGTACAGCCGATGGACAGGCTCGCTGGCCAGTCGCACGCCCAGCCGGCGCGCCTGCTCGTGTCCGGTGGCGTTGAGCGGCACGTCGACCTGTCCCTGAAACCGCAGTTCGCGGTTCCAGTCGGTTTCGCCGTGGCGAATGAGCAGCAGTTCGAGCATGGCCGGATTATCGGGCAAGCGTTTCGTCCACCCGGTTGCGGCACGCATTTGCTCCTGTTTTTGTAGCTGAATGTGACCAAAAGACGCTGGGTTGGCGTCACTATCTTCAAGAATTCGGCTTGGACAGTTCCCGAAACCCTGCGGCACCGCCGCCGAATCGCCTTGCGCCTGTCGGCCGGCGCCCTGATGCCTGCAGGGCTGCTGGAGCGGCGCCGCGCGAACGAGTGGCCAAGCCCCTAAAATCAATCGGTGACCCTCCCACTCAACGCCGACCTGCATTGCCACTCCGTCGTCTCAGACGGCACCCTCACCCCCGAAGCGCTGGCAGCCCGCGCGCGGGCCAACGGCGTCGAGCTGTGGGCGCTGACCGACCACGATGAGATCGGCGGACAGCACCGCGCGATGGCTGCGGCCAAGGCCGAAGGCATGAAATACCTCACCGGCACCGAAATCTCGGTGAGCTTTGCCGGACAGACGGTGCACATCGTGGGCCTGGGATTCGATGCAGACCATGCCGGACTGCGCCAGGGCCTGGCGCGCACCCGCGGCGGGCGCGGCGAGCGGGCCCAGGAAATGTCCGACGGGCTGGCCAAGGTGGGCATCCGCGACGCCTACGAGGGAGCGCTCAGGTTCGTCGGGAACCCGGAGTTGATCTCCCGCACCCACTTTGCCCGTTTCCTGGTCGAAACCGGCGTGTGCAAGGACACCAGCGAGGTGTTCCGCAAATTCCTGACCGAGGGCAAGCCCGGCTTCGTGCCGCATCGCTGGGCCACCCTGCGTGACGCGGTCACCTGGATCGGCGACGCCGGCGGCCTGGCGGTCATCGCGCACCCGGCGCGCTATGGCTTCACGCCCAACGAAGAGTATGCGCTGTTCACCGAGTTCATCGCCCATGGCGGACGCGGGGTCGAGGTGGTCACTGGCAGTCATTCCTCGCAGGAAGCGGTGACGTACGCCGGCATGGCGCGGGAGTTCGGTCTGGCCGCCTCGCGCGGCAGCGACTTCCACAGCCCGGATGAAAGCCGCATCGACCTGGGCACGCTGCCCAGCCTGCCCGCGGAACTCACGCCCGTCTGGGACCTGCTGGCGGACCGCATCCGGTGAAGGCCGGGCGTGTCGGGCCGGGCGCCGGGGTCCGCCGGGCCGAACCGCCGCCTCTGGCAACTTAAACTCACCCCATGGCCCAGCATTTCAGCGTCCATCCGGACAATCCCCAGATTCGCCTGCTCAAGCAGGCCACGGCCCTGCTCGATCGCGGCGGGATCGTGGCCGTCCCTACCGATTCGAGCTACGCGCTGGCCTGCCACCTCGACGACAAGGCGGCGGCCGACCAGCTGCGGCGCATCCGTGGCGTCGACGAGAAGCACCACCTGACCCTGCTGTGCCGCGACCTGCGCGAGCTGGCCAATTACGCCATCGTGGACAACCAGCAGTTTCGCCTGCTCAAGCAGGCCACGCCCGGCCCCTTCACCTTCATTCTGGAAGCCACCAAGGAAGTGCCCCGGCGCCTGAGCCACCCCCAGCGCAAGACCATCGGGCTGCGCGTGCCCGACCACAAGGTGCTGCAGGAACTGCTGGCCCTGCACAGTGCGCCGCTGCTGGCAACCACCCTGATCCCGCCCGGCGAGACCGAGCCGCTCAACGACGCGGAGATGATTCTTGAGCACTTCGCCCACGGCATTGCGGCGGTGATCGACGCCGGCGCCTGCCCCTCCCAGCCGACCACCGTGGTGGACATGACCGGCGGTGACATCACCGTCGTGCGCCAGGGACGCGGCGACCCGGCCATCCTGGGCCTATAGAAAAACCCTGTCTGAGACAATCGACCCGTGGACCCAACCGAACTGATCCAGACCGTCCTGACCTACGCCCTGCCCGTGCTCTTTGCGATCACGGTGCATGAGGCCGCGCACGGCTATGCGGCCCGCCACTTCGGCGACAACACGGCGGCGATGATGGGGCGCATCACGCTCAACCCGCTCAAGCACATCGATCCAGTGGGCACCATCCTGATGCCGCTGCTGCTGTACTTCGCCACTTCGGGAGCGTTCCTGTTCGGCTATGCCAAGCCGGTGCCCGTGCGTTTCGGCAACCTGCGCAACCCCAAGCGCGACATGATCTGGGTCGCGCTGGCAGGGCCGGGGGTCAACCTCCTGCAGGCCATGGGCTGGATGGTGCTGCTCTACCTGCTGGCCGCCATCGGGATCAACGAGCCCTTCTTCGTCAAGATGTGCCAGGGCGGCGTCCTGGTCAATATCGTGATGTTCGTCTTCAACCTGTTTCCGCTGCCGCCGCTGGACGGAGGTCGCATCCTGGTCGGACTGCTGCCCTACAAGCAAGCCATGCTGGTCTCGCGTGTCGAGCCCTGGGGCTTCTTCATCGTCATGGCCCTGGTGGTGTCCGGCGTGGTCAGTGCCCTCTGGATGCAGCCCCTGATGGGCCTGACCCTGGGGTTCATCAAACTCGTGCTCACGCCGCTGCGCATGCTGCTTCTCTAATGCCTGCTCCCATGACATCCCTGCGCGTCCTCACCGGCATCACCACCACCGGCACGCCGCACCTGGGCAACTACGTCGGCGCCATCCGCCCCGCCGTGGCCGCCAGCCTGAATGCCGGCACCGAGAGCTTCTACTTCCTGGCCGACTACCACGCGCTGATCAAGTGCGAGGACCCGTTGCGCATCCAGCGCTCGACGCTGGAGATCGCCGCCAGCTGGCTGGCTGCCGGCCTGAATCCGGACAAGGTGTTCTTTTACCGCCAGTCCGACATCCCCGAGATCCCCGAGCTGACCTGGCTGCTGACCTGCGTCACCGGCAAGGGCCTGCTCAACCGCGCCCATGCCTACAAGGCCGCCGTCGACAAGAACACCGCCGCCGGCAGCGACCCGGACAGCGACGTCACCGCCGGCCTGTTCATGTACCCGGTGCTGATGGCGGCCGACATCCTGATGTTCAAGTCGCACAAGATCCCGGTGGGGCGCGACCAGATCCAGCACATCGAGATGACGCGCGACATGGCGTCCAGCTTCAACCATTTGTATGGTGACCATCTGGTGCTGCCCG
>ERZ795044.2399-NODE-2399-length-16270-cov-5.874437_pt1 | contig 16270 bp, 17 predicted proteins | sample MGYA00375128_ERZ795044 | MGnify/ENA primary metagenome ERZ795044 (study PRJEB30173, sample SAMN05720213) | anaerobic digester metagenome | isolation source: active sludge of municipal wastewater-treating anaerobic digesters | place: USA | collected 2014-12-22 ... | reverse complement strand
GCCATCTCTCGTGCCCCATAGTCCCGGGCCTCGGCCTCGGGGGGCGGTTCGACGGTGGACATCAGATCGGCGTCCCCCAGGAGCCTGCCCACTGCCGCATGACGCCGATCGCGGCGTCCCAGAGACCGCTCACCATCACGATGCCGACCGCGACCATCATCACGCCACCTGCCCGCTGGACCGCGAGCTGGTGGCGCTTCACCCACGCGATCGCCGAAGCGGCCCGCGCCATGGCGAGCCCCACCACGATGAAGGGAAGACCGAGCCCCATGGCGTAGCAGAAGGCGAGGAATCCACCCCTCAAGGCTGAGCCCTCGTTGAGCGACAGGCTGAGCACGACCGAAAGTGCCGGGCCGATGCACGGCGTCCAGCCGAGGCCGAAAGCCACCCCGAGCAGGGGCGCTGCGACGATCCCCAGCCGGGGGACGCGATGCACCCGCAGCTCGCGCTGACCCAACGGGACCAGCCCCATGAAGACCAACCCCAACACGATGCAGACCACTCCGACGCCGACGGTGATGGCCCGCTGGTGCTCGACGAGCGTGCGTCCCAGCGTCCCCACGAGGGCCCCGGACGCGACGAAGACTGTCGAGAACCCGAGCACGAAGAGGCTGGTGCCGACGAGCATGCGTCCGCGGTGGGCACGTCCCTCGATCACCTCGGACGCCCCGAGGCCCGTCGCGAACGAGAGGTAACCGGGTAGCAGCGGCAGGACGCAGGGTGAGAAGAAGCTCACCAGTCCCGCGAGCACGGCCACCGGAATGGCGAGGAGCATCGAACCGCCGATGGCGTCACGTGCCCAGGAGCCGATGTCCAGCGGCACCAGCGCGAGCAGCCCGACCATCGCGGGGATCATGCGCCGGCCGCCACGTCGTCGATCGTCCCGATGAGGGTGCTGGCGGTGACCTCGCCGAGGATGCGCGCGGCCACGCGTCCCTGCTGGTCGATGACGACCGTGCTGGGGATGGCGCGCGGCGGCAGGGCGGTGAACGTCAGCAGCAGCTCACCGTCGGGGTCGAAGAAGCTGGGGAAGGTGACGCCGCTGGCGCGCGTGAAGGCGAGCGCGGTGTCGACGGAGTAGTCGCGCGTGTTGATGCCGACGAGTTGGGCCACCTCGGCGCGCGCCGCGGCCGCCTTCACCAGTTCCGGCACCTCGTGGCGGCACGGTTCGCACCACGACCCCCACACGTTGACGACGATCACCTTGCCCGCGAAGTCAGCCGTCGTGAGGGGCTTGCCCTCCAGATCGGTGCCGGTGAGCACCGGTGCTGCGACGCGCTCTGCGGGCGCAATGCGCGTGTAGGACCCGTCACCCTGGGCGAAGCCGGCGTCCGTGTCGGTACTGCTCGCGCCACAGGAGGCCAACGCCACGGCACCCACCGTGGCGGCCACGACCAGGACGCGGCGAGAAAGCATCAGACCCCGGTGGAGAAGTTCGAGGAGGCCTTTTCGCGCAGCAGGTCACGCGCCGGCTCGGCGTAGCTCACTCGCACCACCCGTCCGGAGCGGAAGTGGAAGCTCGTCAGGCTCGCCACCGTGCACTCGCGTGACCGCGGGTCGTGCATGAGTCGGCGTCCTTCGGCGTCGCAGCGGGCCATCCAGATGGGCAGTTGGTGGCTGACCATCAGGGCCTCACCACCATCGCCGGCACGCGTCGCCGCGTCGGCGATGGCCGCACGCATGCGGGCCGCGATCGCCGTGTACGGCTCACCCCAACTCGGACGCAAGGGGTTGCGCAGCAGCAGCCAGTTCCTCGGGTTCTTGAGCGCGGCGTTGTCACCGCCGAAAACCATGCCCTGGAAGGCGTTGGCGGCCTCGATCACGCGATGGTCGATCGTGACCTCGAGAGAAGGGTGACGCTCGGCAATGGGAGCCATGGTCTCGCGGGCACGCTCCAGCGGAGAAGTCACGAGGTGCGTGAGGTGGGCGTCGGCCAGGTGGTCGGCGATCCGCGCGGCCATGTCGCGTCCGCGTTCGGACAGGTGGAAGTCGGGCAGACGTCCGTAGAGGACGCCGGTGGGGTTGTGCACTTCGCCGTGGCGAAGCACGTGGACGATGTTCGTGGTCACGTTCGATCCTCCGTCACGGAACTGCCCTCACGCCTGGTTCGTCAGGCTTCGGCGCCGGCGCTTCCGCTCCGACGGACGCGTGACGACGTCACCGCGGGCGAGCATCTCGGTGCGGCGTTGCTGGGCGAACGCAGCCAGCGCGTCGACGAGCACGATCGCCGACGGCTCGGGCGCCACCACGTCGACACGGAGCCCGTGCTCCCGACAGGTCTCGGCCGTCTGCGGGCCGATGGCCGCGATGATCGACGACGCATGGGGCTTGCCGGCGATCCCCACGAGATTGCGGACGGTCGACGACGAGGCGAACACGACGGCGTCGAACTTGCCGGTCTTGATGGCTTCACGCGTCTCGGCGGGCGGGGGCGCGGCGCGGACGGTGCGATAGGCCGTGACGTCCTCGACCTCCCAGCCCAACTCGGTGAGTCCACTGATCAGGACCTCGGTCGCGATGTCGGCGCGGGGAAGGAACACGCGATTGATGGGGTCGAGCACGTCGTCGTAGGCAGGGAACTCGGCGGCGAGTCCCGCTGCCGAGTGCTCGCCCACGGGCACGAGGTCGGGCACGATCCCCCACGACTTCAGTGCGGCCGCCGTCGTGTTTCCCACGGCCGCGACCCGCAGGCCGGCGAAGGCGCGCGCGTCCAGTCCGTACTCGTCGAACTTCTCGCTCACGGCGCGCACTGCGTTCATCGACGTGAACACGACCCATTCGAAGCGTCCCTCGACCAGTCCACGGATGGCCTTGTCCATCTGTTGCGGCGACCTCGGGGGCTCGACCGCGATGGTGGGCACCTCTTCGACGTGGGCGCCGTAACTGTGGAGTCGCGCGTTCAGCGACCAGGCCTGGTCCTTCGTGCGCGGCACGAGGACGCGCCAACCGAAGAGGCTCTTCGACTCGAACCAGTCGAGGTCGCTGCGCTCGCCGACTGCTCGTCCGAGCATGATGTGCATCTGCGTCTCGGAGCCCACCTGCTGCGCCATGATCATCGTCGACAACCCCGCCAGGGTGCAGCTCTGCGACGACTGGCGGGTGGAGCCTCCGTTGAGGGTGACCAGGACGGGCTCGTCGGACGCACGACCGGACGCAACCGCGTGATCGATGAACCGATCGACGTGGCCCGCGCGGGTATTGACCACGAGGGTCGCCGTCGGCGACCAGGCGACCTCGCCCTCGCGTCCGAACCGTCCGTCGAGTGCGCTGACCAACTGGACGTCGCCGGCCTGCAGCGCCACACCCGCGTACTCCGGGATGGCGGTGAGGCTCGACACGCCCGGGATGATCTCGATGTCGAGGCCCGCCTGTCCGCACGCGGCCACCTCCTGGGCGGCGCCGCCGTCCATGAACGGGTCACCCAGCACGAGCCGGACGACACTGTGCGCCTCCTCGGCGGCCCGGATCACCGCGGCGACCCGGCTCGTCACGGGGGCGATGGGCGTGTCGGAGCTGTCACCGAACGACGCGATGATCGCGTGGCGTCCCACCTTCACCGCGTGGTGGTCGAGCAGGGGACGCAGGGCCTCATGGTCGAGCAGGATGATGTCGGCGTCCGAGATGGCCTGGACGGCCGCGAGCGTCATCAGGCTGGGGTCCCCGGGGCCGACGCCCACAAAGCTCACGCGGCCCACGGATTGGGCGACCGTCGAATCAGCCACCGTCATCCCGCCTCCGTCTCGTCGACCCACGCGAACTCGCCATCCTTTGCGCCTTTTCTCCCAGCATCGGCGCCCAGAGTCAAATCTGTGGTCACGAGTCCTCCCCGGATTGGTCCCGGTGGGCCTCGTGGTAAGCGAGGATCTGCAATTCCTGGGCGAAGTCGACGGAGCGGAGTGCTACGTCCGGCGGAACGTCCAGCACGACGGGCGCGAAGTTGAGGATGCTCCGGATTCCGGACGCAACGAGGCGATCGACCGTTGACTGGGCGACGGCGGGCGGCGTGGTGACGACGGCGATGTTGGCCCTGCTGCGGCGCACGATCTCTTCGAGTTGTGAGTCGTCACTGATCTCGACGCGCGAGACCACAGAACCGATGATGTCGGGATTGGTGTCGATCAGGGCGACCAGGCGAAACCCCCGGGACGCGAGACCCGAGTGCCGGGCGAGGGCCTGACCCAGGTTGCCCGCACCGACGAGCACGACGCGCCACGTGTGTTCAGAACCCACGTGGACGCCGATCTCGTGGATGAGAAGGTCGACGTCGTAGCCGACACCGCGCGTCCCGTAGGAACCGAAGTGCGACAGGTCGCGTCGCAGCAGCGCAGGTTGCACCGCGGAGGCCTCGGCGAGTTCGTTCGAGCTGACGGTCTTCACGCCCTGCTCTGCCAGTTCCTCGAGCGCACGCAGGTATCCGGGCAGCCGGATGATGGTTGCCTCGGAGATTTCCCGGTTGGCGGCCGGAGTCTGGCTGTGGGGCACCGTGCTCCTGTCGGGTCGATCATCGAGTGGCCCCGACGATTGGGTGTATTCGATCACAAATCGGGCAGAGGGTGTATACCCTCGCCCCGCAGCGCCCGGTGAAGGGCCTCGGCGTCGAGCGTCCAGTAGGCGATGACGCGGTCGTCCACCAGCACGACCGGCACGTGGTCGCCCCAGCGCGCCCGGAGGTCTGCGTCCGCATCGACGTCGATGCGGGTCCAGTCGGAGTAGTGGGCCCGGCAGACGTCGGCCACGATCGCCTCGGCAATGTCGCAGAGGTGGCATCCCTGCCGACTGACGACCGCAACGCGAGCCTGTGTCATCGAGCCCCCTGGATCAGCTTCGGGTACGACAAAGCCCGCAGCCCCGTGACGAGGCATGCGGGTTGTTCGAGTCGTGTGGCGCCCGAGGACTCAGCGACCGGCGCGACGACGCTGGATGCGCGTCTTCTTGAGCAGCTTGCGGTGCTTCTTCTTCGCCATGCGCTTGCGACGCTTCTTGATGACAGAACCCACGGTCGACCTTTCAGATCCGCCCGGAGGGCGGGATGTGTACTCAACTGCCGGACGATTCCCGTCCGACGCCGGATGGTCACTTTACCGGGCCCGGACCCGGTTGCGGAAATCAGTGCGTCCGCTGGGCCATGGCAACGCTCGCGTCACGACACGCCTGCATGGCTGCGAGAAAGGCGGCCCGCACCGCGCGCTCGTCGAGCACGCGGAGGGCGGCCGCCGTCGTCCCGCCCGGTGAGGTCACGTTCTCGCGGAGCACGGCCGGATGTTCACCCGACTCCTTGAGCAGGGTGGCCGAGCCGAGGAGGGTCTGCACCGCGAGTTCGCGCGCGATCGGACGCGGCAGCCCCAGATGGACGCCGGCCTCGATCATGGCGTCAGCGACGTAGAAGAGGTAGGCCGGACCAGAGCCGGAGACGGCCGTGACGGCGTCCTGGTACTTCTCTTCGACGACCACCACCTCACCCACCGCGCGCATGATCTGCTCCGCGCGTGCCGTGTGCCCGGTCGTGGCGCTGGTTCCGGGCGACACGGCAGACATGCCCACCCCGACCTTGGCCGGGGTGTTGGGCATCACGCGGACGACCGGCTGGCCGGGCGCCACGTGCGCCTCGAGCTGGGCGAGCGTCAGGCCCGCCGCCAGGCTGATGACGACCGCGTCCGGGTCGAGGGACGCGCTGATCTGGTCGAGCAGGGCGGGCACGTCGTGCGGCTTCACGACGACGAGCACGGCCTCGGCGCCGGACACCGCGTCCACGGCATCTTCGGCGAACCGGACGCCGTAGGTCGCGACCAGCTCGTCGGACCGCTCGACCCGGACGTCCGTGACCGTCAGGTCAGACCCGCTCATCCCTGCCCGCACGAGGCCCGACAGCACCGCCTCGCCCATCATGCCGACGCCGAGCAGCGCCACCTTCACCGGTTGGCCACCAGTTCGGCCACCTGGACCGCGTTCAGCGCGGCCCCCTTCCGAAGGTTGTCGTTGGAGCAGAACAGCACCAGGCCCTTGCCCTCGGGGGCGGACTGGTCGCGACGGATTCGTCCGACGAAGGACGCGTCCTTGCCGGCGGCGTCCAGGGGGGTGGGGATGTCCATGAGTTCGACGCCCGGGGCGGCCGCGAGGAGCGCCGTGGCCTCCTCAGGGCTGATGTCACGCTCGAACTCCGCGTGGATGGCCAGCGAATGGCCGGTGAACACCGGCACCCGGACGCACGTACCGGCCACGAGCAGGTCGGGGAGGTGGAGGATCTTGCGGCTCTCATTGCGGAGCTTCTGCTCCTCGTCGGTCTCACGCGAGCCGTCGTCCACGAGCGACCCCGCGATGGGCAGCACGTTGAACGCGATGGTCTTGGCGTAGGGGCTGGGGTCGCCGAAGTCGAGGACGCTGCCGTCGAGCGCGAGACGTGTCAGATGATCGGACGCCGTGCCCGTGCGGAACTGGCGGTCGGCCACCTGGACGGCCGTGCCGCCGGTGCCCGAGATGGCCTGGTAGGTGGCCACGATCAGTCGACGAAGACCCGCGACCGTGTGCAGCGGCTTGATGACCGGCATGGCGGCCATCGTCGTGCAATTGGGATTCGCGATGATGCCGCGGGGCGGGTTGACCGCGTCCTCGGGGTTGACCTCGCTCACCACCAGCGGCACCTCTGGGTGCATGCGCCACGCGGACGAGTTGTCGACCACGATGGCGCCCGCGGCGGCGACGAGGGGTGCGTACTCCAGCGATGAGGTCTTGCCCATCGAGAAGACGGCGATGTCGAGGCCGGAGAAGTCGGCGGTCGCCGTGTCCTCGACCTCGATGGCACTCCCCCGCCACGGCAGCGTCGTGCCGGCGGATCGCGCCGACGCGAAGTACCGGATCTCGTCGACCGGGAAGTTGCGTTCGTCGAGGAGCGTCCGCATGACGCCGCCGACCTGACCTGTTGCTCCGAAGACTCCAACTCGCATGGCGCCAGCCTAGTGGCGGGCGCAGACATCACCGATCCGTCTTGTACCGGGACCCGGCTCACAACCAGGAGACGCGGCCCGCCAGCAGCGAGTACCCGACGAAACTCGCGACGTCGAGCAGGAAGTGGGCAATGACGAGCGGCATCACTCGTCGCGTCCTCAGGTACACCAGACCGAAGATGACCCCCATGACGAGGTTGCCGACGAACCCGCCGAAGCCCTGGTAGAGGTGATAGCTGCCGCGGACGACCGCGCTGGTGACCACGACGACCCACGGCGTCCACCGGGCCTGGCGCCACCGGGTGAAGAGGTAACCGATCATGACGACCTCTTCGCTGATCGCGGCGACAGCGGCTGCGGCCACGAGCACGGGGACGGTCCACCAGACCTCACCGAGGTTGGCGGCCTGCACCTGCGTGTTGAGTCCGAGCGCACGCGCGCCGAGGTAGAGCCCCAATCCCGGGACGCCGATCGCCGCGAACAGAGCCACCCCTCGCCTGACGTCGCGTCCGGGTTGGCCCGGATCGAGGCCAAGGCCTCGCCACACCCCCTCGGGGAACGGGCGCACCTGCGTCAGCAGGAACAGCGCCAGCGCGGGCGGCGCGAGCCCGAAGGCCAGGTTGGTGACCTGGTAGGCGAGGTCGAGCCACGGCCGGTCGGGGGTGACCGACACGTTCAGCGACGACGTCTGCTGCGACAGCGACACCTCGCGCGTCAGGCGCTCGATGATGCGCAGGATCGAGTAGACGGCCGACTGGCCCAGGCCCACGGCGAGGACGAGCACGGTTTCCAGCACGAGCCTGTCTCTGCGAGGGGGGACGACCCCCCTCGGACCCCCCGCGCCAGGCGTGCCGTCTCTGCGAGGGGGGACGACCCCCCTCGGACCCCCCGCGCCAGGCGTGCCGTCTCTGCGAGGGGGGACGACCCCCCTCGTGACCGCGTCCGTCATCGGCGCCCCGTCAGGGAGCGCAGGAAGAAGGCCACGTTGCGCGGCCGGTCGGCGAGGCGGTGCAGGAAGTAGGAGTACCAGCCCGAACCGTAGGGGACGTAGACGCGCACCTGGCGTCCGAGGTCGACCAGACGACGCTGCTCGAGCGGACGGATGCCGTACATCATCTGGAACTCGAACTCGTCCGAGCCACGGCCGTTGCGCACCGCCAGTTCATCGGCGATCGCGACCAGGCGCGGGTCGTGCGTCGCCACCATCGGGTAGGCCGGGCCCTCCATGAGGGCCTTGAGCAGGTCGACGAAGGCCTGGTCGATCTCGTGCCGGTGCGTGTGACCGACCGACGCGGGCTCGGCGTACGAACCCTTGCACAGCCGGACGCGGACTCCCTCGTGGTTGAGGTCGACGAGGTCGGCGGGCGTCCGCAACAGGGCGGCCTGCACGGCGACACCGATGTCGGTGAAGTCGGGACGCAACGCCTCGGCGAGGAGGAGCGTCTGCTCGGTGACCGTGTGATCCTCCATGTCGAGGGTGACGCGCGTCCCCGCCTCGCGCGCGGCGCCGCAGATTGACGCAAGGTTGTCGAGGGCGACGGCGTCCCCATCGGGAATCCCCAGACCGACGCACCGGGGACGTACGGACAACTCGACCGCTCCGGCCAGGCCACCCTCCGCGAGTTGCTGGACGACCCACACCCACTCACGGGTGGATGCGTCCGCAGCCTCGCGGTCGAGCGCGTGGTCGGCGAGGCTCTCGATCAGGCCGCCCAGACCCTTGGAGTGAAGGTCACGCAGGGCCGCGAGCTCTTCCTCCAGCGTCTCACCGGCGACGAACCGGTCGACGATGTCGCGCGACCCGGGGGTGGACTGGACCCGATGACGCAGCCGGTCCGACGAGACGGCCCGGTTCACGGCACGCTCGAACATGCTCATCTCCTCACCGGGGGCATCCCCGTCATGACAGTGCGGCGCCGACCTGGAGGTGGCTGCGGATGTCGGCCAGCACGCGTCCGAGGGCCATCTCTCGGTCGGAACGGCTCGCGTACCCCCGCGTGTTGACCTCAAGGACGATCTGGCCGTCGAACCCTCGCCGTGCCAGTTCCTCGACGAGGTGCCAGGCGTCCTGGTCGCCCTCGCCAGGGAGGAGATGGGCGTCCATCTTCGCGCCGTTGCCGTCGGTCAGGTGCACGTGGCGCAGCCGGGGACCCCAGGCATCCACGTAGTCCATGGCCTTCACCTTCGAGGTGGACGCGTGGGACAGGTCGAGGGTCAGGTGGTCGTAGTCGAGCTCGGACGGGTCCCAGCCCGGAAGGTAGGCCTGGAACGTGGGGCCCGCCATGCGCCACGGGTACATGTTCTCGACCGAGAACGTGACACCCGACTCCTCGTTGAGGCGCTTGATGCCCTGCACGAACGTGCGGGCGTAGTCGCGCTGCCAACGGAAGGGCGGGTGGACGACGACGACATCGGCCCCGAGGCGGTGCGCGGCCTCGGCGGAACGATCGAGCTTCTCCCACGGATCGTTGCCCCACGTCGTCTGGGTCACCAGCAGGCACGGGGCATGGATGGCGTGCACGGCGACCTGGTGGTAGTCGCGCAGCTTCTCCATGTAGTCGATGTCGGACGCCACCGGATCGATGCCCACCATCAGCTCGATGCCGTCGTAGCCCAGCAGTGCGGCCAGCTCGAAGCCGCTGGCAGTCGTCTCCGGATACACCGAGGTGGTCGACAGCGACACCCGGATCGGGGGCTTGGGCGCCCCTCCGTTCGTCTGGCTCACGGCTTCCAACCTAGCCGACGGACGAAACCAGACCCCGGTTTCGCATTAGCTCGCTGCTCGTACAGAATGATCGCATGCACGTCAGCCATCTCGTCTTCGCAGCCGGCCCGCGCGGTCTGGCGGCCGAGGCCGCCCGTCTCGGTGAGATCCTCGGGGCCGAGTTCAAGGACGGTGGCTTCCACCCCCGCTTCGGGACGCGGAACCACATCCTGCCCCTGACCGACAGCCGCTACCTCGAGGTCGTCGAGGTGCTCGATCACCCGGCCGCCGACAAGGCCGTCTACGGCCAGGCAGTCCGCGCGAGATCAGAGATGGGCGGCGGCTGGCTCGGCTGGGTCGTCTCGGTCGACGACCTGAGCCCGTACGAGCAGCGTCTGGAGCGTCCCGCCGTCCCCGGTTCGAGGCACTTCCCCGATGGACGCCTGCTCGAGTGGGAACAGATCGGCGTCAAGGGCCTGATGTCCGACCCGCAGCTGCCTTACTTCATCAAGTGGATCAGCCCGCCCGAACTGCGTCCGTGTGCCCTGAAGGGTGACATCTCCCTCGTCGAGATCGAGATCGCCGGCAGCCGTCCCCGCGTCGAGGAGTGGCTGGGCACCGAGCTCGGCGAGGTCTACGACGGGGTCCGGTTCAACTTCACCTCCCCGAACGGCCAGCCCGGTATCGATGCGGCACAGTTCAACGTCCCGGGACGCGGACTCGTCCGTCTCTAGCCGGTCGCGGGACGCCTGGGGATCAGTTCTGTCACACCCCTCCCCTACTGTTCAGGCATGGCAACCAAACAGGACGCGTATTCCTGCACCGAGTGCGGTTGGACCACGGTGCGATGGGTCGGCCGCTGCGGTGAGTGCCAGACCTGGGGAAGCGTCGCCGAGCGCGGGGCGCCCAAGCTGGCGTCCGTCTCGTCGACCGTGCCGGTCAGCAAGGCAGTGCCCATCAACCACGTGGCCCCCGAGGGTACGAAGCGGCGTCTCACCGGCATCGGCGAACTTGATCGCGTCCTGGGTGGTGGTCTCGTCCCCGGGGTCGTGGCGCTGCTGGCGGGCGAACCCGGTGTCGGCAAGTCGACACTGCTCCTCGAGGTGGCCGCCAAGTGGGCACAACACGGCGAGCGGACGCTGTATGTCACGGGCGAGGAGTCAGCCGCCCAGGTGAAGTTGCGTGCCACGCGTACCGGGACGCTGGCGGACGAGCTGTACCTTGCCGCCGAGACCGACCTCGGGACGGTGCTGGGCCACATCGAAGAGGTCGAGCCCTCGCTGCTGGTGGTCGACTCGGTGCAGACGATCGGCACCGCCCAGGCCGACGGTTCCCCCGGCGGCGTGACGCAGGTCCGTGAGGTCACCGGCGCGCTGGTGCGCGTGGCGAAGCGTCGCGGGATGGCGGTGATCATCGTCGGCCACGTGACCAAGGACGGATCGATCGCCGGGCCCCGCTTCATGGAGCACCTCGTCGATGTCGTGCTCGCCTTCGAGGGTGATCGCCACTCCGGGTTCCGCATGGTGCGGGCGACCAAGAACCGCTACGGGCCCGCCGATGAGGTGGGCTGTTTCGAGATGAGCGAGAAGGGCATCGTCGAGGTGCCCGACCCCTCCGGGCTGTTCACCTCGCACCACAACGAACCGGTCGCGGGCACCTGCGTCACGGTCACCATGGAGGGTCGGCGTCCGCTGCTGGCCGAGATCCAGGCGCTGGTCGCTCCCGCGGCCTATCAGACGTCACCCCGTCGCACGACCCACGGAGTCGATGGTTCGCGCATCGCCATGGTCCTCGCCGTACTTGAGCGCAAGGCACGGCTTGCCTTGTCACAGCGCGACGTCTACGTCTCGACCGTCGGTGGTGCGCGAGTCTCAGACCCCGCCGTCGACCTGGCGGTGGCGGTCGCCATCGCGTCCGCCATGCTCGAACGCAACTTCTCCCAACGCCTTCTGGCGCTCGGGGAAGTCGGTCTGGCCGGCGAACTGCGCCGCGTCCCGGGTGTCGAGAGACGTCTCGCCGAGGGCGGGCGCCTCGGGTTCGAACTGGCCCTCGTGCCGACCGGGTCGCGCGATGTCACCCAGAAGGTCCCGCGCCTCGGGAACCTCCGCGTGGTCGAGGTCGGGACGCTGACCGAGGCACTCGCCGCGCTCGACCTGCTGCGAGGTCGACCGACCGGGAAGTCGTCGTCGGCTGACGACCTAGACTGACGTCGTGCCGACCATTGACCCGCAGGCCCAGCAGGTGCGCCATTACCAGGCACTGCTCGCGCCCGGCACGCCGCTGCGCGAAGGCCTGGAGCGCATCTCACGCGGACGCACAGGTGCCCTCGTGGTGCTCGGCACGAACGCCGAGGTCGACAAGGTCGCCATGGGCGGTTTCACGATCGATGTGAACTTCACGCCGACGGCGCTGCGCGAACTGGCCAAGATGGACGGCGGCATCATCTTGTCCAACGACCTCGAACGCATCCTGAGGGCCGGCGTCCACTTCGTGGCCGACGGTCGCATCCCCACCTTCGAGACCGGGACGCGGCATCGCAGCGCCGACCAGGTGGCCCAGCAGACGGGCGTCCCGGTGGTGACCGTCTCGGCGTCCATGTCGACGATCGCCCTGTTCATCCACTCTCGCCGCTACCCCATCGAGGCGTCCGAGCAGCTGCTGTCACGCGCGAACTCGGCGCTGGCGACCCTGTCGCGGTACCGCGAGCGACTGCTCGAGGCCACCCGACGATTGTCGTCCCTCGAGGTCGCCGACCAGGTCACGGTCAAGGACGTTGCCGAGGTGTGCCAGCGCCTCGAGATGCTGCGGCGTCTCGATGAGGAGGTCGGTGGCTACGTGTCGAGCCTTGGCATCGACGGTCGCCTGATTGAGCTGCAACTCGCCGAGTTGACGCTCGGTGTCGATGGCCTCTCGGCCAACCTGGCGCTCGACTACCGCCCGGATGACGTGGCCGAACTCGATTTCCGCGTGGCCAAGCTCTCGGGCATCGCGGCGTCCGCGCTGCTCGACCTCGGGTCGGTGGCCCAGGAGATCGGCTTCACCGTCGGCCTCGATCAGCACGTGTCCGCCCGCGGCTATCGCCAACTGGCAGCGCTGCCCCACTTGTCGCCCTCGCTCGTGCGGCGCGTCGTGGAGCACTTCGGCAGTCTCCAGGAACTCATCGGCGCCCGAACGGGTGACCTCATGCAGGTCGAGGGCATCGGTGACCACCGTGCGCGGACGATCCGCGAGGGGCTCGCCCGCACTGCCGAGGCCAGCTACTCGGAGTGAGTCACGCGGCCTTGACCTGCATCACGAACTGACTCGGACGCACGTTGCCGTCCATCAACAGGGTGGCGACGTACGTGCCGGCCTGCAGTGCTTCGGGACGCAGCGCGCAGACAGCCCTGGAACGACGACCCGGCCAGGACACGTCCTGCGTCCAGGCGGCCCCTGACTTGAGCGACTTGGAACCCGTGACCGGCCAGGTCGAGCAGTCGTCGGTGCTCCAGATCCGGTCGGTCCCCGAGTAGATGCGAAGCTCCATCGGGTTCTTGACCAGGTTGATCGTGCACTCGTAGGTGGCGGTGTTGGTGAAACTGACAGTGAGCTTTGTGACCTTGCGCACGGTCACCGGGCTCTGGCCCGTGACCTTGAGCCCAACGGACGCGGGGTCACACTCGACCGGCCCGGTCGGCGTCGGGCTGGGCGTGGCGGTCAGGGAGGGGCTGGGGTCACCGCTCGCGGCGGGGCTGCCCGGCGTGCTGGCGCCGGTCGTGTCCATCGCGGTGGCCGTTGCGCTCGGGGTGGGCACCTGCGGAACGGCAGAGAGCGCGTCCTCCGTGCCCGCGGGGGTGAACAGCGAGACGATCGACCACACCAGGGCGATCGCGATGGCCAGAGCGATCAGCACGACGGCGCGCCTCACCCAGTAGGTGGTCTCCGGTTCCGGGCCCACAGGATGCAGCAGCGCACTCATGAGCGCAGCCTAGGCTCAGGCCCGCCGCTCGCCCCGCAACCACGCCGTCGGCGTGGCTGCCCGCCTAGGATGACGACCCATGGACGCACGAGACCGACGCCGGGAGGTCGTCCGGCGCGTCCTGGTCTGGTACGGCGATCACGCCCGGGACCTGCCCTGGAGACGTCCGGAAGCCACGGCGTGGGGCGTCCTGGTGAGCGAGTTCATGTTGCAGCAGACGCCCGTGACCCGCGTCCTGGCGCCCTGGACCGAATGGATCGAGCGATGGCCGACCCCGGACGCGCTGGCTGCGGAACCGGCGTCGGCGGCCGTCGCCGCCTGGGGACGCCTGGGATACCCGCGTCGAGCGCTCCGCCTGCACGCCACGGCCGTCGCCATCAGCGAGCGGCACGCCGGACAGGTGCCCGTCGAGCACGCCGACCTCCTCGCCCTCCCCGGGGTCGGGGACTACACGGCGTCCGCAGTCGCCAGCTTCGCCCACGGCCAGCGTCACGTGGTGCTCGACACCAACGTGCGACGCGTGCTGGCCAGGCTCGACACGGGGGTGGCGTTCCCGCCGGACCACCTCACACGGGGCGAACGGGACGCGGCCGAGCAGTGGCTCCCGGACGACGCCACCGATGCCGCGACGTGGGCCGTCGCGTCCATGGAATTGGGTGCGCTCATCTGCACGGCGCGTTCGCCGAAGTGCGACCAGTGCCCGGTGCGCGACCAGTGCGCCTGGTGGGCGGCGGGCCGGCCGGCCCACGTCGGCCCACCGCGGAAGGGACAGGCCTGGGAAGGAACCGACCGCCAGTGCCGCGGATGCCTGCTCGGCGTCATCCGCGACCTCGGACGCGTCGAGGCGGATTCCCTGCTGTCCCGCTGGCCCGATCGGGGTCAGGCCGAGCGGTGCCTCGCGTCCCTGCTCGACGACGGGCTCCTCACCCGGGATGGCGACAACGTCGTGCTGTGAACCGTCCGGCCTATACTGGACGCGAACACGGGAGTCCGGAGCGCCGGGCTGAGAGGAAGGTACGCACCTTCGACCGTCGAACCTGATCTGGGTCATGCCAGCGCAGGGAGGCGTCTGGCACACCGAGAGTCGGTTGGCCACCCGTGCCCGATCGAAAGGGCACACCATGTCGACACTCGACGAAACACTCGCCATCGACCACGGACGCCTGACCTGGCGCGTGGTCGACATCGTGGTCGCGGCCGTCCTCGGCGTCGCGATCGGGCTCGTCTTCTGGGCCTACAACCTGACCATCGCCAACTTCTGGGGGCCCATCGACGCCCTCCTCCCCGGCCTCGCAGGGCTGATCGCCGGCGTGTGGTTCCTCGGCGGACCAGTGGGCGGGTTGGTGATCCGCAAGCCGGGCGCGGCCCTGCTGGTGGAACTCATCGCAGCCACAGTCTCGGTCCTCCCCGGCAACAAGTGGGGCATCACGACGCTCTACTCCGGATTCGCCCAGGGCCTCGGCGCCGAGATCGTCTTCGCGCTCTTCCTGTACCGCAGGTGGACGCGGTCAGTGGCGATCCTCAGCGGGGTGGGCGCCGCGCTCGGTGCCTGGGTGAACGAGTTCATCCTGGGCAACCATGCGATGAGCGCGACCTTCAACATGGTGTACCTCGTCTGCCTGATGATCTCGGGTGCCGTGCTGGCGGGCCTTCTCGGTTGGGTCCTCATGCGAGCGCTGGCCACGACGGGCGCTCTGGGACGCTTCACTGCCGGACGCTCGGCACGCGCCGAGGCCTGAGCCGACCTCATGGATCTGGTCGCCGAAGGCTGGGGCTGGCGCCATGCCGGGCGCTCCGCCTGGGCGGTGCGCGATCTCAGCCTGACGATCGGTTCGGGCGAGCGCGTCCTGCTGCTTGGCAGTTCCGGATCAGGCAAGTCGACGCTCCTGCACGCCTTCGCCGGCGTGCTGGGTGGATCCGAGGAGGGTGACGAGTCCGGACGCCTGCTGGTCGGGGGCAAGCACCCCACCCGCCGGCACGGCCATGTCGGGCTGGTCATGCAGGATCCCGAGTCCCAGGTGGTCCTCGCCCGCGTGGGCGACGACGTGGCCTTCGGGTGCGAGAACCTCGGCGTCCCACCGGACGAGATCTGGGGACGCGTCCACGCGTCCCTCGCCGACGTCGGGCTCGACGTGCCGCTCGACCACTCCACCTCGGCCCTCTCGGGTGGGGAGAAGCAGCGCCTCGCCATCGCGGGTGCCCTGGCCATGCGGGCAGAAGTGCTCCTCCTCGATGAGCCCACCGCGAACCTCGACCCGGTGGGCGTCCGCGAGGTGCGCGAGACCATCGCCCGCGTCGTCGACGACCGGCGCACCACGCTCGTCGTGGTCGAGCATCGCGTCGACATCTGGGCCGACCTCGTCGACCGTGTCCTCGTGCTCGCACCCGACGGTGGCCTGCTCGCCGACGGGACGCCGGCCGAGGTGTTCGGGGCCCACCGCGACGAGTTGCTCCGGGCGGGCGTCTGGGTGCCCGGCGTCCCCCTGCCGGACGCCATCGCAGGTTCCGCGTCCACCTCACCGATGCTGAGCACTCGCGGCCTCAGCATCGGGTACTCGCCCCGCCACCCGGTTCGCGAGGGATTGGAGGTCGTGATCCCCGAGGCGACGTCGACGGTGATCACCGGGCCCAACGGGGCCGGCAAGACCACCCTGGCGCTCACCCTGG
>ERZ795044.2391-NODE-2391-length-16289-cov-5.069299_pt1 | contig 16289 bp, 12 predicted proteins | sample MGYA00375128_ERZ795044 | MGnify/ENA primary metagenome ERZ795044 (study PRJEB30173, sample SAMN05720213) | anaerobic digester metagenome | isolation source: active sludge of municipal wastewater-treating anaerobic digesters | place: USA | collected 2014-12-22 ... | reverse complement strand
TGGGCACCCTTATCGAGTGGTACGATTTCTATATTTTCGGAAGTCTAGCAACCATTCTATCACAACAGTTCTTTCCACAAACAAATCCAACGGCTGCATTTCTTTCTACATTGGCAACCTTCGCGGCAGGCTTTATTGTTAGACCTTTCGGAGCAATAGTATTTGGGCGATTGGGTGACCTGGTGGGAAGAAAGTACACATTCATGGTTACACTCATAATTATGGGTGGTTCTACATTTGCCATTGGTTTAATTCCCGGGTATCAAACGATTGGAATTGCGGCCCCCATTCTGGTTTTAATACTTAGGTTACTTCAGGGCCTTGCCCTCGGAGGCGAATACGGAGGCGCAGCTACCTATGTGGCCGAGCATGCACCGGCAGCCCGCAGAGGGTACTATACAAGTTATATTCAAACTACAGCTACACTTGGTCTCTTCGTTTCCATTGGGGTGATTCTTGCTGTGAGACATTGGATAGGGGTAGAGCAATTTGCTGTATGGGGCTGGCGGGTTCCCTTTCTTGTTTCTGCTTTGCTGGTAGGGATCTCCATTTACATCCGGTTGCGAATGCAGGAGTCTCCCATGTTCAAGAAGATAAAGGCCGAGGGAAAGATTTCTAAAAATCCAATCAAGGAGAGTTTCGGTAAAAAGGAAAACCTGATCATGGTGTTGATTGCGTTGTTTGGTGCAACTGCCGGACAAGGAGTGGTGTGGTATACCGGGCAATTTTACGCTATGACTTTTATTGAGAAAACCTGCCAGGTAGAGTTTGTACAAACCCGTGACATCATTGCGATCGCCTTGTTAATCGGAACGCCATTCTTTATTGTCTTCGGAGCGTGGTCGGATCGGGTTGGCCGTAAATACATCATGATGTCCGGACTTATTTTAGCGGTTTTTCTCTACATGCCCATCTATAAGAAAATGTATTCCCTCACCGATACAACAACCAAAGTTGAATTGACGAGTGAGAAGTCGATTGAACGTAAGCAAGCAATCGGTGCTGGCGGAGATACAACGTATACAGTTAAAACAGTTCGCATTTTTGCCGATCATACAATTAAGACCGAGACCAGCAAACTGAAACCCGATGATAAAACAATCATCGAATCAAAAAGTGAAGTTTTTTTAGCTGGTGATAATTACTGGTTAATGATTGGCCTTGTGGTTGTGCAGGTGTTGTTGGTTACCATGGTCTATGGTCCAATAGCTGCATTCCTGGTAGAATTATTTCCTACCCGTATCAGGTACACTTCTATGTCATTGCCATACCACATAGGTAATGGAATCTTTGGCGGTCTTACACCATTTATTGCTACCTCAATGTATGAATCAAGTAAAACCAGTAATTCTCCGGCCGGAGATCCCTTTGCTGGCTTATGGTATCCGATTATTGTAGCAGCAATCACGTTTGTTATCGGAATGATATTCCTCAGCAACAAGAAGCGAGGTGAGGTTATGGAATAACGTCTGATCCCGATGGCCAAAAAATCGCAATGGACACAAGTGGGCAAGCGAAAATTGGAGTTATCCAATCTCGAAAAAGTCCTGTTTCCTGACGATGGTATTACCAAAGCCGAAGTAATCGAATATTACTTAAAAATTGCGCCCACGCTTTTGCAGCATGTAAAAGGTCGTGCGCTTACGCTGATTCGTTTTCCGGATGGTGTGGGGGGAGAAAGTTTTTATCAAAAGAACCGGCCTGAGTGGGCACCCGATTGGATTGAATTTGTAAAGCTGGGGAAAGAAGAAAAGAAGGATTACATCCTTGCCACGGAACCAGCTTCGCTTGTATGGCTCGCCAACCTCGCTGCGCTTGAATTGCATCAGCTCCACAGTCGCAAGCCCGACTTCGAGCATCCCGATTATATGGTGTTTGATCTAGATCCCCCGGAAGGGTACGATTTCTCGAAAGTAGTTTCCCTTGCACTGGATTTGAAATCTTTTATTGAATCATTTGGATACACTTGCTTCGCTAAAACTACCGGGGGCAAGGGAATTCATATTTGTTGCCCTATTGAACCTCAATGGGATTTTCATACTGTGTTCGAAGCGGCTCAAACCATTGCCCAACCCTATACCGAACGAAATGTTCGTGAAACAACCCTCCAGATAAAAAAAGAAGCCCGTAAAGGCCGCGTGTTGATTGACATATTTAGAATCCGGTCCGGTCAAAGTATCGTCTCGCCTTACAGTTTGCGCGGAAGAAAGGGCGCACCGGTTTCGATGCCACTTTCGTGGGATGAAATTGCCGCACTGAAAAGCCCACTCGAGTATACCATCAACAACGCAGTAGATAAGGTAGTGCAGGATGGTGATGCCTGGGAGGGAATGGATGCCTATGCGGTAGAGTTGCATACGCATCGAAAAGCAAAAGCGGTGAAAGCGAAAAAACTTCCGGTGTCAAAGAAGCATAAAACTCCGGAGCAGTTAGAATCTTATGAACAGAAGCGTGACTTTAAAAAAACACCAGAACCCGAAGCCCGGATTATTGAAGGTAGCGGAACCAGTTTTGTTGTGCACCGGCATCATGCTTCGCATCTTCATTATGATTTACGATTAGAGCAGGATGGCGTATTAAAATCGTGGGCCGTGCCTCGGGGCTTGCCTCCGCATCCCGGAGTTAAACGATTGGCAGTGCAAACCGAAGATCACCCGATGAAGTACCTGACGTTTGACGGAGTTATTCCGAAAGGTCAGTATGGCGCGGGCGAAATGTGGATTTATGCGTTAGGTAAATATCAGATCACAAAAGACAAGAAAGATGGATTTTATTTTCGGTTGAGTAGCAAAGAAGTTAATGGGGAGTATCGCATCTATAAAATAAAAGCAAAGGAGTGGTTGTTTGAGCGTGTGGATATGCCCCAGGTAAATTATTTGCAGGATGAAATTGAGCCGATGCTTTCAGGATCTGCCCTTAAGCCTCCGTTGGGAGATAACTTCATTCATGAAATAAAGTGGGATGGCATCCGTGCGCTGATTGCCGTAGAGGATGGTCAGGTGCGAATCCGAACGCGAAACCAGAATGATGTAACTAAACAATTTCCGGAGTTAACGGTGGCCGACAAATCCTTTCGCGCTACGTGCGGACTTTTTGATGCCGAGATTGTTTGTCTTGATAAAAGCGGTAAGGCTGATTTTAAAAAAGTGATTCATCGGTTAATGAGCACGGGCGAAACCACTATTCAAAAGAATGCAAAGACCAGCCCTGTGTATTGCTACATCTTTGATTGCTTGTACATGGATGGGCGAAGTTTGATTCATGAACCCTTGGTAAAGCGGAGAGAGTGGTTGAAGGATGCAATTAAATCGGATACCCCTTACCGCATCAGCGAAGCGGTAGAGGATGGGGACGCTTTGTTCGAAGCGGCTCGTGAACATGAACTGGAGGGCATTATCTCAAAAGATAAATCGGGTAAGTATTTACCAGGCAAGCGATCAGATCTTTGGTTAAAAGTTAAAGTACGCAATACCCGTGAGTGCGTTATTCTCGGTTATAATCCCGGCAAGGGCGAACGCAGTGTTACGTTTGGCGGGTTGCATATTGCCGAGCGCGATGGCGACACGTTTCTATATCGGGGAAAAGTAGGCACCGGCTTTGATGATGCCACGATCAAAGAGATTTTCAGGCAGATAAAAGCGCTAAAGGAAATCAAAAAGCCGATAACTGATAAAGTAATGGACGAAAAGATCAGTAAATGGATCGAGCCGAAGCTGATAGCCGAAATTAGTTATGCTATGATCACCAAAGATCAACAATTTCGCGAGCCCGTGTTTGTGAGGTTGAGGCCCGATTTGACGTAAGCCAACCATTTAGTAATTTTATTCTCTCACATTTCATAAAAATGTCTTTTAGTAAAATTCTAAAACGCGAACTAGAAGTTGCCTTTTCTAAGCAATCGCAGCCGGTATGGTTTAGAATCCTAAAGTATATCCTGTTGGGTTTTATACTTTATTTTTTTTGGGGAAGTCAAACCCTTTGGATCATTTTGATAATCCTGGTTGTGTTAGCCATGATAATGCATTTTTGGTATCGGTATAAAACCCGGGGCTGGACAAAAAGCTATGGCATGTGGAAGCATGACAAGGCAAATCAGGATTAAAATTCTTCTTTTTAAATTAGCTCAGCTCGTTATTCGATTCCGGTAATTCCCGTTTAACCTGTAATAGGTTGCCTTCATCGATCACGGCCGCATTTCCTTGCTGAATTTCAAGGTTTACTTACTGCCTCCGGTATACAGGCTATAAAATAGCGGGTATGAAGCGATCCATGATCATGATCTTAGTTGGGCTCTTGTATGTTGGCATAACAGAAACAGTAGCGCAAAAATTTAAAAACAAGAATAAACCTACTTGTGAGGGCAACAGCTATTCATCTGAAATCATCAGCAGGGATGTAATTTCTGAAACCTGCGTTGAGTATGAAGTCAAAGTATCGTACGATGGCACTCGCGCTTTCGGCTTATCCCATTTTACGCTGGCCATTCCTTGTGGGGAAGTGAAAAACATTAGCAACTCTGAAAACTGGAAACAGGTTTTTGGCAAAGATCCCACTACGGGGGTCTATGGACTTAAGATAGACGACATCAAGGGCTTTGGTGAGAAGGGGCCGATAGTTTCACCATTAAGTTTACCTGGTGTTCCGACAGTTCGTGTGAAAAGAAGTTAGGCGTAGTCGCTTACAAAGCAGGTCAATGCATTGATTATGGCAAGTTAACCTATGGTCATAACCATGGAGGCGATGATAAGGATTGTGATGATCATGATCGAGGTGGGGGTGGAGATGATGATGATGATCATACCGGTGGTGACGGAAATAACGATGACGATGACGATAACGATGGTGGAGATGATAACCCAGGTGATTCAACAAGCACATGCTCTACACTGGCAGCTCAGGTTCAAAAAGTAAACGCACTTTGTGCGGGTAGCAACAGCGGTCAACTGCAAGTGATCATTCAGGATGGAACCGAGCCTTATACCTATCGATGGATTACTGGTGAAACTACATCAGTCATTCAGAATTTAATTCCGGGTAATTATGCGGTTACCATCACCGATGCAAACAGTAACACCCTTACACTTTCCGAAACGATTAGCGCACCAGAAGCAATTACGATTTCGGAGTCAGTTATACATCCATCTTGTTCGGGAAGCATCAATGGATCTATTGACGTAACGATTACCGGAGGGACCGGAGCCTATATCGTAACTTGGAGCAATGGATCAACAGAACAAGATCTTACGAACCTGGCGAGTGGTGCTTATGCAATTACAGTTACCGATGCAGCAGGGTGTGTAATACAAAAAACAATTACCCTGAATAATACAACATCGCTGGTCGTTGGTGTTACTTTTACTCATCCCACGTGTACCCAAAATAACGGCATCATTAATATTACACCCAGTGGGGGTGTAGCTCCTTACACCTATTTATGGAGTACCGGAGCTACGACCGAGGATCTTCAAAACGGAAGTGCCGGAACCTATTCGGTTAAGATTACAGATGCCATAGGTTGTTCCATTGATAAAGTTTATGCCCTTCGTATAGTCAGTCCGATATTACTTACCTATGTGGTAACACCTACTACGTGTGTGGACAGTGGCGTGGGAGCTATTAGCCTTATGGTAACAGGGGGAACAGCGCCATATACTTATCTATGGCAAGATGGTGCAACCACAAAAGATCGCAGCGGATTAAAAGCGGCCCTATACAAAGTTACGGTTACCGATGCCGTGGGTTGTACCGCATCTACAAACATCAGTGTATTTAAAAAAACATTTGAAGTTACCAGCCAGGTAGTAGAGGCCAAATGTTCCGGTGACCTCGGCTCGATAACGATTTCTCCGATGGATGGCATTTCTCCCTATACCTATTCATGGTCTACAGGAGATACGGATAATTCAGTTACGGAATTAGCAGCAGGCGTTTATTCTGTTACGATAACAGATGCCAGCGGGTGCAGCCGTACCATGGTGTATGTTTTAACTACCCCTTCAGCAATCACTGCAACCAGCGTTACAAGCAACGCTCAATGTAGCGCGGAAGGTGCTTATGCCATTGACCTGACCGTAAGTGGTGGAAAATCTCCTTACTCCTATGCCTGGTCGAATGGCGCCACCACGGAGGATCTCAACGGATTAAATTCAGGAACCTATACGGTTGCGATTAAAGATGCTAATGGCTGTACAACTACTCATGAAGTGGTTATCAATGCGACTACTTCAACATGGAGTTGTTTGATTAGTTCACCATCGGTTCAGGCAGTTTGTAAATCGGTGGGTAATATACTTTCAACCCCCGTGGCCGGTGCAACTACCTACCAATGGACTGTTGCCAGTACGGATAACAGTTGGAGTATTACGGCAGGAAGTACTACAAGCTCCGTTGTGTATACGGCTGGAAACGCGGGTAGCTCAGCCACCTTCACCCTTGCTATCACCTATGCAGGGTGCACGCAAACATGTACGTATAAAACGGCAACTAGTGGTTGTATTGAAAAGGATAATACAGGTGGCGGAGATCCATCTACCGGTGATCCTTGCGCAACCGATAGTACCTCGGCACCAACCACAACTCCGGAACCGGTAGAAACAAAGCCAGTAGAATCTGCGGTAGAAGAGGAAGATCAAGAGCAGGAGGAAATCAAGCTTAACGTATGTGCTTATCCCAATCCTTTCATTGATCGCATTAAGTTTGAATGGACCGCTCCGGCTGATGACTATGTGCAGGTGGATATCTATGATGGATTGGGTAGAAAAGTCTGCGAGGTTTTCAGTGGCCAGGTGCGAAAAGGACAATCCTGTAAAGCCGACTGGATACCCAATGGGCAACAGGATAAGACCATATACTTCTATAAGTACAGATCCTCAAAGAAGGTAGAACAGGGCCGGTTGCTGAAGAGGTAATTGAAATAAATTCGCTTGCCTTTGCTGCTGTTACCTTAATAATTAATTCTGTCATTCCGGGCGAGTGAACAAATTGTAAATTTTAACTCATTTATCAACGAGACCCGGAATCCCGCAAGGGTTAGTCATAATAGTTTTCCATAGTTGGGATCCCGGATCGCGTATTTCAGTTTTCAGTTGTGGGTACACATTCGGTTAACTTGTCCGGGATGACAGCTCCGTAGAGAGTGTCACCTGAGGCACTCGAAGGGTAACATACAAGTTAACGTGTCGGGCATTTCATCAATTAAATCTAAGAAATCCCACCCTCCTGGTAACCTTTTTCCCCAATATGAGTATCATATTTCAAACCCGCATCGCATGTTTAAAAACTACCTCGCTATCTCCCTGCGCAACATCCGCCAAAATCCCCTCTACGCTTTTATCAACATCTTCAGTCTCGCCATCGGGTTGGCTGCGTGCCTTGTAATTTATTTGTTTATCACTGATGAGAGCAGCTTCGATGCCTTCCATGCTAAAAATGAATCCATATACCGGCTCGATGAAGTCCAGAATTTCCCCGGTACCAACGAACAAAAAGTAGCGCTGTCTATGCCCGGCATGGGTCCCGCTTTCCTTAAAGACTTTCCCGAGGTAGCAAACTTTACCCGCTTCGTTAACCGGGGCAATCAATTGGTGATAAAAGGAGAGAACCGGTTAATCATACCGTCCATTGCCTATGTAGATAGCACCTACCTCGAGATTTTTGATTTCGAGGTGTTACAGGGTGACCGTAATACCGCCCTCGATGAACCTTATGTCATGATGGTAACCGAAGAAACAGCTCTCAAATTTTTTCCGAGTGTAGATCAGGCCATGAACAACACACTCACGTGGCGCGACAAAGAATACAAGATCACCGGCATTTTAAAAGAGGTGCCCGAAAATTCACATATGCAATTCGATGCACTGGCATCGGTAGCCACCATTGTTACCGAAGACAACGAGTTCAACGACCGCTGGGGCGGCAATTCTCTTAACACCTACTTTGTGCTTCATCCCGGTACCGACATCCCAGCGCTGGAAAGCAAGTTTCCAGCCTTCATGTCGCGGCATATGGACGACCCCGATATTAATAAATTTTATAAACTCTACCTGCAGCCACTCAACCAGGTGCACCTTGAGTCTATTGATATTGAACATGATTATAACAACTACCGCAAGTTTAATGGCAGTTACCTTGATGTATTTTATGTAATCGCCTTGTTCATCCTGCTGATTGCTGCCGTGAACTTTATGAACCTAACTACAGCCCGCGCCTCACACCGATGGAAAGAAATTGGTGTGCGCAAAACGGTAGGCGCAAAGAAGCTGCAACTGTTCAGCCAGTTTATTTTTGAATCCGTGTTGCTGGCCTTGTTTGCATTGGTGTTGGCCGTGCTGCTCGATTTATTATTTGTGCCCTTGCTCAATAGTGTAATCGGCCGCCAGTTGTCGATGAATCTCTTCTTTGAAAACTATCTCAACATCCTGCTGGTGATAGCGGCTACCCTCGTGCTCGGATTTCTCACTGGCATTTATCCGTCCTTTTACATGACTTCCTTCAATATGGCGCGTGTGTTGAAAGGAGGCGGTAAGGGAGAAGGTCGTTCACTGTTCCGCAGTGGACTGGTAGTTGTGCAGTTCGGCCTGGCATTGGCTATGATCGTAAGTACGCTGATTGTTGTACAACAATTGAGCTACATGAAGAATGCCGACATCGGGTTTAATAAAGACCAGATCATGCTGGTGGATATGAACCGCGAAGCCAACGAGAAATTTGAAACAATGAAACAGGAGTTGCTCAAAAACTCGCTGGTCAAGGGCGTTACGGCCAGCGGCCAGCGCCTCGGCAACAATTTTCACCAGTGGGGATTTAAAGTGAAGGCCGATACCGGGGTGATGGAGATAACACCCAGCAACGTAAACGTAGACTATGATTATCTGAAAGTGTATGGTATCCAACTAGCCGAGGGTAGAGATTTTTCTAAAGACAATGCCAGCGACAATGGCCGGTCTTTCATCATTAATGAGACTTTTGCTAAAGAACTGGGCCTGAAAGAAACCGTGGGCACTCCGGCCGGGCATGGCTGGTATCACAACGATTCGCTGGGCACTATCATTGGTGTGGTGAAAGACTTTAATTTCAATTCCCTGCATTACAAAGTGAATACGCTCGAGATGGTGGTTCACCCTGAATGGGGTTATGACGAACTCTCAGTAAAAATTGATGGCGCCCGCACAGAAGAAGCCATTGCGCTGGTGAAAGGGATCTGGGAGCAGCAGATCACCAGCTATCCGTTTGAGTATTCTTTCCTTGATCAGCACTTTGAAAAATTGTATCAATCCGATAAGCAGATGAGTGCAGTAGTTACCGTGATGGCCGGCCTGGCAATTTTAATTTCGTGTATGGGCTTGTTCGGACTGGCGGCCATTACCACCGAAAAGAAAACAAAGGAGATTGGCATCCGCAAAGCATTGGGTGCTAGCGAAACACAAATTACACTCCTCCTCTCGCGCAACTTTGCCTGGCTGATTGTACTGTCTTTCATTATTGTATGCCCGATCACGTATTATTTACTCTCGGGCTGGTTAGAGAATTTTGCCTACCGCATTGGCATCAATCCTTTCTTGTTTTTGCTCGGGGGCGCTATTGCCATGGCTATTGCGTTGCTCACCATTAGTTTCCATACGTTGCGATCTGCAAGGGCCAACCCTGTAAATGCATTACGGTATGAGTGATGCTTGTTTTTAAAAAAATAACTGGAAGCGCCTAAGTATTTTCTTACGCGCTTTTTATTTTTTGAAAAACCTAATAAAAATTGCAAGCCCGAAACCAGCTTGGATATGAGGGAGTGCTTATCTTGGTATCCATAATATGATATGACGAGTATCACGCAAAAATTCTTATGAACAATAGGACATCATACAATAGAATTGCAAAACAGTGGACAGATATTCGAAAAAATTCCTTTGTTAGCCGACTTGTTGTAGATTTTGCGGACAAAGTAATGCCAAACGGACATATTTTAGACATTGGATGTGGCTCAGGTCTTCCTTTAACAAAGTATTTAAGCCAAAGAGGCTTTAGGGTAACGGGTATTGATGCTGCTCAAGAAATGATTGCAATAGCAAAATCATCTTCTATCGAAAGGGCAGACTTTATCATTAGTGATTTTCTTGATTTTATTACTAAGGACAAGTTTGACGCTATTATTGCATGGGACTCACTTTGGCATTTTCCAAAGACTAAACAAAACAGTCTTTACCCTAAAATCGCAAGTATGTTGCGAGCTAACGGTTATTTTCTTTTTACCCATGGGAATGTAGATGGAGAACACATAGACACGATGATGGGTGAACCTTTTTATTATAGTGCCATATCACAACAAGACATATATCGACAACTCACCAAAAATGGTTTTGAAATTGATTATGCATTCAATGACTTTATAGAAAATAATTCTCACAGGGCATGTGTTGTTCTTGCGAAGAAACTCTGACAGACCTTCGCCTTGGTTGGTGTTGTGTGAAGGCAGGAGAGTGGCTCACCAACAAAGAAATTATCTCAACCATTCACCAGGTAAACAAAATATGAAACCAAGAATTACGGTCATAACATTAGGTGTAACAGACCTGGATAAATCAGTTGAATTTTATCAGCACGGCCTCGGATTCCCCACGCAAGGAATCATCGGTAAAGAATTTGAATACGGTGCAGTTGCATTCTTTGATTTGCAAAATGGTTTGAAGCTTGCCCTTTGGCCACGAAAAAGTATCTCCCACGACACCCTGATTCCACTGCAAAACACATCTGAAACAGAAATTACGATCGGTCATAATGTGGGTAGTAAAAAAGAAGTTGACGAGGTTATGGAGCAAGCGAAAAAGGCCGGGGCAAAAATTATCAAACCTGCCGCTGAAACCTTCTGGGGTGGCTATGCTGGTTATTTTCAAGACCCGGATGGACATGTATGGGAAGCAGTCTGGAATCCTCAAATTGAACTTGTTGAGTAGTCGGAAAATTACAATCTTAAACTCCCCGCTTGTTGATGATGGGCATGTGCCTCATTGCATAGGCTCCACGAACAAGGAAGATGAGAAACAATTGGAATAACAGTTTAAGTTGTAGTGTCATTCCGGGCGACTTCGCAGATGTAAATTTTAGCTCATCACATCAACGAGACCCGGAATCCCGCAAAGGTTTAATTATAAAAGTTTTCCATAGTTGAGATGTATTCGTATTCAGTGTCTCGATCGCCTTTGTTGGTGTGACAGCAGAAGAGTGGCTCACAAATAAAGATTTACCGCTTAAAACTATCCTCAAAACCGATCCTTCCGTTTCTATACCTACTGGTTTTATTGGCTTCACTATTATGACGTAACCTTAAAATTGAGCTAAACAAGATCATGAAATTTACCGTCACACTTCTGGCCCTGTTGGTAAACAGCCTTCTCTTTGCACAGCAGCCTACCGTTCCCAAAATTGATCCCGCAAACTTTACGGTGGCTGGGCGACAGGTTTCGTATGCAGGTGAAGTCGCCCATTTAAATGCTAAAAACGGTGCGGGGTTTCTCTGGCTCAACAACTTTACCTTTACGAATGGTACCATCGAGCTGGACATAAAAGGTAAAAATACGCCCGGGCAGAGTTTTGTAGGCATGGCATTTCACGGGATGAATAATGAAACGTATGATGCCGTGTATTTCCGCCCGTTCAATTTTAAAAACCCCGAACGAAAATCACATGCTGTCCAATACATCTCTATCCCCACCTATGACTGGCCAACGCTGCGCGAGAAACATCCCGGTAAGTATGAAAACACGATCAATCCGGTGCCTGATAATGAAGAAGAATGGTTTCATGCCCGGATTGTAGTGAATTACCCGCATGTAAAAGTCTATGTCAATGGCTCAGCCCAACCTACCCTGGAAATAGATCAGCTTAGTAATACCAAGCAGGGTAACCTCGGGTTCTGGGTTGGCAACGGCTCGGAAGGCTGGTTCAGGAATTTAAAGATTACACAGAGTAAGTAATCCCACCGAGACTTAACAAGGAGACGTGGCTTCGGTCAAATACGAGTAAGCTTCAACCAAATTCCACCTTTGTTAGTGTGCGTGGACCAAGGGCTTTAGCTCCACCAACAAGCAAGTTGAGATGAGGATTGTTGGTAAAGAACACCAACAATGGCGGAAAAATCAGAGCCTGGGTGCGCATGCGCATTGTTTGAGTTGAGAGACATATCGCTTGGTGTCGTAGCCGGTTTATCTGTGATCATTGCCGGGCTGACTGGAATTGTAGCCGGGTTGTCTGGAAGCGCGTACGCATAGGTTGAGAAGAGAGACGGATCGGCTGGTATCGTAGCCGGTTTAGTTGAGATCGTTGCCGGACTGACTGGAATTGTAGCCGGGTTGTCTGGAAGCGCGTACGCATTGGTTGAGAAGAGAGACTGATCGGCTGGTATCATAGCCGGTTTAGTTGAGATCGAAGCCGGGCTGACTGGAATCGTAGTCGGGTTGCCTGGAAGCGCGTACGCATTGGTTGAGAAGAGAGACTGATCGGCTGGTATCATTGCCGGTTTAGCTGAATGTTGAACCTTCCTGAGATAGTCTACAATGGCACAGAGAGCCGATGCCAACACAAAGCGAAGGATCTAATCATGGAGCAGACAGGAATAATAGAACCTTGCAATTTTTTATTTTTCAGCAACTAGATGATAAACGGCTCGATCAGGATTTAAAAACAACACCTTATTTTGCTCAACATCGTAAACAAGCATAAAACACCTTTATGAAAAAAACTCTACTTCTTTTGGTTTGGCTTATCGCGGGCGCAGGCTATGCCCAGATCATGCCGCTTACGACAGAGCCCGATGGTGGAAACCGGAAGGCTTCGGTTTCCGAGCAAATCGGAATTGTAAAAATTGAAATCAATTACAGTCGGCCCGGTGTGAAAGGCCGGGAGGGCAAGATCTGGAATACACCAATTGCGCATTACGGGTTTGTGGATCAGGGGCATGGCACCAGCACAGCAGCTCCGTGGCGTGCCGGAGCGAATGAAAATACCACCCTTTCGTTTTCGCAACCTGTGAAGATTGAAGGCAAGGATTTGCCAGCCGGAAAATATGGTTTCTTTATTGCCCTGGGCGAAACAGAAAGCACCTTGATATTTTCGAAAATCAATACTTCATGGGGCAGTTTCTATTACGATGAAACCCAGGATGCTTTACGGGTTATGGTTAAGAATCAATCGCTCGACAAAAGCGTGGAATGGTTGAAGTATGATTTTACTGATCAAACCGAAAACAGTGTGCGGATTGTAATGTCCTGGGAGAAGCGCGCCATCCCGTTTACGGTAACAGCAGACACAAAAAAGTTACAGTTTGAAGCATTTAAAAACGATTTCAGGACGACAAGGCCATATTACGATTTCGTTGATGCGGTTTACTGGTGTGTGCGCAATAACTATGAATTGGAGCAGGCGCTGGCGTGGGCCGACCGGGCTATCTATTTCCGGGTGATGGGTGAAAAGAATTTCCGGACCCTCAGCGCTAAGGCTGCCGTGCTTGTCGCAATGAATCGCCCGCAGGAAGCCAACAAGGTAATGGAAGAGGCCTTGCCATTGGGTAACATGCTGGATCTTCATTTTTATGCAAGAACGTTGCAGTCGCAGCATCAACCGCAGGAAGCCTTTAAGGTTTTCAAGATCAATTATGATAGATATCCGAAGGAATATACTACTATCCTGGGCATGGGCCGGGGCTACTCAGCCCTCGGTGAATACAAAAAGGCGTTGCCTTTTATGAAGCAGGCATTACCGCTGGCTCCGGATGCTGCTAATAAAGCGCGTGTTGAAATCATGATTAAGAAACTGGAGGAAGGGAAGGACGCAAACTGATTTTACGGTACTCTTTCTTTTCATTGTTATCAGCCTCAGTTTGTCTAAGGCTACTTTTTTATGCCCCCGGCTTTGTTGATGTTGTGTGTGAGCAGTGCATTGGCTTCACCAACAAGTACGTTGAAGATTTGTTAGTGAAGCATTTGCTTCCTGATTGGGCCCGACCAATCCGCGCAAGGACCTCGCGTCCGCAGTGGCGAGAAGCATTGCTGTGAGAGAGAAGATTGAAAAAATTAAGCTACTTTTTGATCTTTTTCAGAGCGAAGTTTTCCAAATATCCGTAAGCATTGAGAAATTGATTTTTATCGTATTCACTCATCTCTGCGGAAGTTCCACCTTCAATACAATGCACTCCAAAACACAGGGACCTTGACCATCCGTCATTTACAACATTCATGCTCATATCGGAACGTATTTTGTCCACATTTAACTCATGCATCTTTTTCAATAGTTCATCGCGTTCGGATTTTGCGAGAGCAAAGGAAATTTTCATAGGTGCGTTTATGCTTGAATTTCTCAAATAGGTACAGGAGTCATAGGTAAAGGTTAGGTAGGTTGAACTACCATCCATACCGCCACTATGAGATAGGGATATGGTAAAATCTTTGGCCCATGTCTTGGGTAATTCAAAGGCAGGATCGCCTGACGATAAATGGGTGAGGATAGCGAAAACTGACAGCAAGGAGTTCATAAGATAAAAGTTTTATTCATGGTGTACTGCTAAGATGCAAAAATCAGAAGATTCCATAAAATACTAAGCTTTTTACATCGCTGGACATCCCTTGCTATTGCATCCAGCGCTGCTTCCAAAGTAAGCTTTGCGGTTGCGAATTTGAATCACCCCCTTTTCATTCAGGATGCGCATTACCCGAATCACAGTCTCTACTCGCAGGCCTGCCATCTCAGCTATTTGTTTCCGGGTGAGCCGAACCTGGTTGCACACGGCACAAACATGATCCTTCTTTTCATGGAGGTAGGTTAACAACGAGCTGATAATCTGTTCCGGATTATTATTTGCGATCTCCTTTAACAGGAAAAATTTGAAGCGCAAACGCTGGGTTAACAGATTTGAAAAAGAAAAATGAATGCGGGGTTCATCCACCAACAACTTATGAAAGGCCTCTTTCGGAAGCCTCAATATAATTGATGACTTGTTGGCAATGGCCGTTGCGGCATAAACACCAGCATCAAACAAAGGAAGTTCTCCAATGGATTCGCCCTTTTCCACAAGGGTTTGCAGATACTCGTCACCTTCCTTATTAAAATTAACCCACCGGATTTGCCCTCGTACAATCTGGTAGTAGAAATCACACCGGGCTCCTTCCTTGAAAAGAATTTCATCAGGAGCTAGCTTTTTATATGTAGCTCCGCGGGTGAGTAAAATACTTGTGTCAATCATTCTGTTACTTACAAATGGTTCTCGTCACTTTAGGTTCTATGTTGATACCAAACTTTTTAGCCTGTTCCAGATCAAGACACGCTTCCTTTTTTTTACCCAACCGATGGTAGGTTAATCCCCGATTGTAATAAGCCAATCCATATTCCGGAAAGTAAGTAATGGCTACCGTATAATCTTCAATCGCTTCCGGTAGCCGGTTTAGTTTCACCAATGCATTTCCATGATTCAGCCAACCTTTTTCGTAATCCTGCTTTAGGGTAATTACTTGCTGATAGTCCGCCATAGCGCCATTTATATCTTTACTTTGTTCTTTGATAATTCCTCTATTGAGCCAGTAGTCCGGATCGCTAGGTTCAAGCCGAATCGCTTCATTATAGTCTGCGAGTGCGCCCTTTAGATTGCCTGCCTCTTTGCGTACCAGGCCACGTTCGGCATAGGAGTGAGGCTGCTTTGGATTTTTCTCGATGGCTTCTGTAAGCAATCTTTCAGTCTCATCTTTATTGCTTTTCGATTTATTCAATACCGCAAGGTTGTGTCGCACCAGGCTACTCTCCGGATTTAATACAAGGGCCTTTTCAAAATCCAGAATTGCTTTCGCGGAGTCACCAGCATGTAACTTCGCTATTCCACGGTTAAGATAGTAATCAGGATCTTTCGGATGTAAGTGGATGGCTGAGTCAAAGTAGAAATCAGCTTGCCCATAATTCTTCAACTTCGTTTCAATAAGACCGAGGTAATTGAGTGCAGTGGCAGTCAGATCATGGTGAGCAGTAAATGCTCTGGTCTCACCATCGGCAGATTGATCAGTTTGGAAATATACGGTGTTGGTTTCACCACCTTGCGGCATGGAGAGTAGTTTTAAAAAATCTTCCTTGGCCATCGCCCATTGCCCATAATCATATCGCCCAACAGCCCGGCTAAATAGGGCCTCCTTGTCTTCAGGTTTGGATTCGAGGTAGATGCTATAATCGTTGAGCGCCCCTTGTTTGTCGCCCAGGCTTTCCCGCGTTAGCGCGCGCGAGTAGTAGGCATCGTAATAATAAGGGTTAAGCCGCAGGCATTCATT
>ERZ795044.2390-NODE-2390-length-16294-cov-9.467270_pt1 | contig 16294 bp, 15 predicted proteins | sample MGYA00375128_ERZ795044 | MGnify/ENA primary metagenome ERZ795044 (study PRJEB30173, sample SAMN05720213) | anaerobic digester metagenome | isolation source: active sludge of municipal wastewater-treating anaerobic digesters | place: USA | collected 2014-12-22 ... | reverse complement strand
TTGTAGGTGAAAGTGTGCATTTGTGATAGGTAATTTATTTCCCGCAGAATTGCGCAGAGTTCGCAGAAAATCCGCAGAGATCTCTGCGAGATCATAAATCAATGTTGAATTTCATAAAAGGAAAATTTTCCAACAAATAAATACAATTCCGCAGGAATTTCTGCGGATTTTCTGCGTACTCTGCGAACTCTGCGGGAAAGAATTCTGTGTGTTTTTTCTCCCGCAAATCCAGTAGTCACGACTGATATCAAGATTGAATCTAATCTCCAAGACTGCGCATCCCTTGATCTTGGCCTTCTAACCCAATTCGACCCCATTTCCACCGCTTTCAACCCGCCATTCACTCCCCCAAACCCTCGATTGACTGCCACTACATGCCGATTGACTTAAAATAATGGACAAAGGCCCGTCAATACGGTATTTTCGAATTGTCTTTCTACTACATGTGTTGCGTCTGCTGTAGCAACACATTCTCAAAAAAACCATTTACCGAATACTGTACGTACGTCTGTACGGGCAGGATCACAATTCAATCTAGCACTATGGAAACTGCGCTACTTGGGCTTGCTTTGCCCGAAGTTTTAGAAAAATTAAAAGAGATGTTACTACGAAAAGGTTTCATAGTACAGACTCTGAATTCATCAGTTGTCATTGCTTATCAGGAAGGAAACTGGTTACGGAAAGCCCGTCAGTTAGTATTTGAGATCAGCACGGTTAATCAGAATGTAACCAGAATAGACATTACAGCAATTATAAACAGTACTAAAAACAACCGTCAGGAAGAAGAACTGATCGAAGAAACTTATGCAAGCGCCATTTACAACAATTTCACAAACATCCTCCAGCCACATGGGATTAGATGATATCACACCCCATTTGAATAAGATTGCAACCTTATACCTGAAAAATAATAAGCGAAAAGTCGGATGGCTGTTTGTTGAAAATGAAATGAAGTCTACGGAAAAGTACGATCGGGATCAGATCATTTATTTTATCAGTGTACAAAAAGGAAAAAAACTGATTTCGGAATTAGAAAGTCGGGACCATAAAGCACTGGAACCATTTCGGGAAGAGATTCCGGTGGAAATGATCGAAAGAATCAGAAGCTCAAAGTAAAAGATTGCGGATTTCGAATTGCGGATTGAGCTTCAATCAGAAATTCGAAATCCGCATTCAGAAATTATTTTTTTAACTCGTCGTCCTTTGTAGGGGACCCATCTTTAGCATCTTTAAATTCTCTGATTCCTTTTCCAAGTCCACGGGCAAGTTCAGGAATTCTTTTACCTCCAAAAAAGATGAGGATAACAACTACTAAAAGAAAAATTTCTCCGCCGCCAAGACCGCCTAGAAATCCAAGTAAAATCGATGAGATCATTTTGATTTGATTTATGGTTCTTTAAACCGTTGCAAATGTAAAGAAAAATCCTGTCAGAATCGTGAGATTTATCCTTTCATTTACCTTAAATGATGATTTAAATTATACTATTGATTGTTAAATATCCGTTTTTCTTGTTGAAACTATCTTTTTGAGGCAATCCAGTTTTCAGGATCCATTTTATTACTTCCGCGCCAAACCTCCAGGTGAAGCTCCGTTTTGTCGTCTTCCTCATCGGTTTGAACGACTCCTAAAGGCTGACGGGTTATGACTTTGTCGCCGGCTTTTACATAAACTTGTTCAAGATTGGAGTACAATGTAAAGTACTCACCATGCTGAATTAACACAGCATATTTATCAACTACCAGTAGAACACGGATAACTTTTCCTTCGAAGATCGATCTTGCTTTTGCGCCTTTACCGGAGTTGATGTTTACACCATTATTATTCACCACAACATCTTTCCAGACAGGATGAGAATGTCGTCCGAAGGATGAACTGATAATTCCCTGTTCAACCGGCCAAGGTAAACGACCGCGATTGCTTTCGAAATCGTTACTGAGTTTGATTGTTTCCGGAGTGTTAGACAAAACAGCGGCACCCGGATTAGGAACTTCTGTTTTTCGTTTGCTTGCGCTTGCACCTGAATTCGACTGACGTTTCGTTGCAGCCTTTGCCATCTCAATTTCTTTCCTGATGATGTCTTCGATCTTATCTGCGAGTTTTTGTTCCTGACGCGCTTTCTCTTTTAATTCCGCACGCAATCTTTTCTCGCGCGAAGTCAGATTATTGAGCATGTGCACTTGCTCTTTCTTCTCTTTATCAAGTTGTTTTTTCTCACGTTCCTGAGAAGTAAGTAATTGCTTTTTATCTTGCTTTACGGTCTGCAGTTTTGTTTTCTTCCCATTAAGTGAATCCTGCGTCTCCACGATCTTGTCGTGCTGACGTTCACGATACTTGCTTAACTGTCGCAAGTATTGCATGCGTTTAAATCCCTGGTTAAAACTTTCTGCAGAAAAAACAAACATCAATTTAGAAAAGGTACTTTGATTCCTATACGCGAAATAAAGCATCTGTCCATATTGCTTTTTCAGATTGACCATTCTCGAATTCAAGGAATCAATATTTGTACTTACAGCACCGATCTCCGTTTCCACGGAATTGATTTCCGTGTTGATGGTAGAAATAAGTTCAGACCGGTAGGTGATCTTTTTGTTCAGAGTCACTAACTGATTCAATGAAGCAGATTTATTTTTCTTCGTTTGTTTTAAAAGCTGGTTAGTATATTCAATATCTTTTTGAATCGCATTCTTCTTCTTTTCCAGTTCCTTCTTCGATTGACCGTAAGAAACCCCTGTAAAAAGCATAACCATCCAAACCACTGAGAAAAAGCGGATTAGAAGCAATTTTTTCTTGCTTTTGTTAAAATTAAAGGAAAACGCAGAAACGGAATGCATTGATTTCTATAGAATGTCAGGTGGTTTTTAACGCACAAAATTGAGAAAAGTTGGGGATTTTTTGAAGTCCAAAAGTTAAGAGTCAAAAATGGGACGGGGGTATGATAAGGACAAAGGGTTAGGGTGTTAAAACAAAACTTAAATCCTTTCAAAGAACGTATTCGCCAATTAATACTAGCTTTAAAAGAAAGAATTTCATTCCTTGGAAGACTTTCGAAATACAAATCGATGAAATCCAATCTATCAATTGTTTCTTTTTTTCTTTTGACCATTCAGGCTTTATATTGTTCAGGCCAGACCAATTCAAAGTATACTCAATCTCCAACTTCCCATTTCAATATTATTAAAGCAAATGGAGGTGGATATTATGCTTTAAGTACAAACGATTCAACAAATCTCATCCGGCTAACTGAAGACTTGAATGTGATCTGGACAAAGAAATTAAATACAACGCCAAAGTATATTAACTCAAATTTATATCAGGGAGAAAGCACAAATTTATATGTATGGGGCGATTCTCTCAGTGTTGTCCAGCAAGGGTTTCCGGTTGGGGGTAGCTATTTTAAATTAGACAGTGCAGGAAATATTCTTCATTTTACTTCTTTTGACAGAGGAATTTTTGCGCAGAATTTTATTGAACACAGTGCCGATGAGTTGCTGATAAGTGGATTACACATTGTAGGAAATGGTTCTATAGATATTGACTTTCTTAAGTATGATTCATCCGGTACAAAAATCTTTTGTAAGGAACGAGGGTTTACAACCTATTCAAGATTCAGTGTGAACTTTTTGAAAACAACAAATAATTTATATCGGTTAGGCGTAGAACCGGATGGCGCAGATGGATTTATGGCCATTTATGAATATGATCAGATAGATGAAAGATGGAATAAATTTAAAACATTTCAGTTTTCTACAGGCGTTCTAACAGGAACAAATTTAATTGAGCTACCTAATGGAAATTATTTTTTTTCAAATTGCGGGTATGACTTTCCAAATAGCAGTAGCAATTATTTTTGTATAATGGACACAGGATTTAATATTTTAAGACAGCGTTCCTATCAGTTTAATTATATTCCAAATACTACAAGCAACGATCTGAGAATATCTATGCAAGCAATGAGCACAGACAGTCAGATTGTTATTTTTGGGAAAACCAGTTCTAACCCTAGTTCTCTTTGCTTATTTAAGCTCGACCTCAATTTGGATATTATCTGGTCAAATTCTTTTGAAGGAGGAACTGATTCCTGGCCAAATGCGATTCTGAATACTTCAGACGGAGGTTTCCTTTTATCATATACCAAAAGTAATTCGAATTATTTGATCAAAAGTGATTCGATTGGTCAAATTAATTGTATGCAACAATTCCCGATTAATATTTCAACTTCTTCACTTTTACCAAATGTATATGATATAAACTTTATCACAGACAATGTCAATGCAAATTACCCGCCTGATACGATGACCTACACAATCGATTCATCATATTTCTTTTTAGACGACTTCTGCAACTTAGTAGATGTAGAAAAACCTATTTCAGAGCAATCTTATTCCATTTCAATTAAAAATAACCTTCTTCAGGTCAAAATTAATGATGAATCATTGACTATAAAACAAGTTCAACTATTTAATCTGTATGGCCAGGTTCTATTCAATGAGAAATTTAATGGATTCTATTACAATAAAATTATTCCGGAAATAAAAACAGGAATTTATATTATCCGAATTAAAAATGGCGGAGAAATTTTTACGAAAAAAATATTTATAAATTTCGAATAGTGATACCAATTATACAAAATATCTGCGCCTTCATCTGCGGAAATCTGCGGGAAATAAAAACACCCTACTTCTGCTTCCGATAAAAATCCAGAATCTTCACAGTACATTCTTTAATGGACATTGTTGCAGTTTCAACAACTACTTCAGGTTGTGAAGGTGGGAAATAAGAGTCGGAAATTCCGGTAAAGTTTTCCAGTTCTCCGGCAATGGCTCTTTTGTAGAGTCCTTTTGCATCACGGTCGATACATACCTGCAAGTCAGTGGAAACATATACTTCAATAAACTTTGCGCACATATTTCTGATTTCATTCCGAACATCATCGTATGGAGATATGAGTGCAACAATTACTATGTTTCCCTGTTTCTCAAACAAAGAAGCGATAAAGCCGACATTCAGATTATGCTTTCTTCTTGAATCTCTGTCATATCCGGTTTGACGGATAGCGTGTCTAATTTCATCGCCATCGAGCAAAACAGGAACTACACCTTTTGCTTTAAACTTTTCCATCAGGTTTTTTGCAATGGTAGTTTTTCCGGAGCCGCTTAATCCTGTTAACCAGATCACAGCAGGTTTTGCTTTGAAACCAACTACTTTGTGCCACACTGAATCAAAGAAGTAATAAGACAAGATCTTGAACATTGAATCAAGTATACCGATTGAAAGTGCCTTCTTAAAACTTCCTGTCAGATAAAATGCAACGCATATTGTGATCGATGAAGAGTAACACCGGTAGACAATTGATTTGACAATGTTTGTTTTGTTGAACAAGTATTAAGCGTGATTAGTAAATGTAAAAATAAAAAAAAATAGCTTGATGCCTGTAAATTATAGAAAAATCAGTTCTGTTATCTAATTTAAAGTTTTATTTCAAGTCATATTTCTCCGGCACAGAAAACGGCAACGACAATGAATCCACCTGCGACACTTTTGAGTAATTGATCTTCATGATCGTTGGTGTTGTTCCGGAAATTGTAAGCACAAGATTGCTTGGGAACAATGAACCGCTTACATCGGTAAATTCTTTATAAGTTGCTTCAACAAATCGATCAAGTTTATCGTCAGTGATCTTTGATTTTGCTATTCTGTAATTGCCATCGATCCAGAAATCCTGAATGACAGGTTTAGTTGGATCCTTTTCTTCAGAAGCTCTTCTTACCTGACGCTTGTTGAGTGAACTCAAAATAATATAAGGCTCTTCCTCGTAAATTGATTTTAGTTTTTCTTTCTCCAGATACTGAAAATAATTTCCAACGATCACAGATTGCAACATATCGAAATTAACATTCGTCCGGAGCATTTCGCCAAAATAATTGATATCCCGTTTAAGTACAGTTTTATGTACACGATCAAGCATGAATACACTGTCTGTTGTTACCATCAATCGCGCAGCTTCAATCCCAAGCAGAGGTGTAATGGAGATCCAAACAGCGCTATCTTTTTTCATTCTCAGATTGATGTCGAAACTTTTAGTATCGCCGGTACGATCAGTATAATCGACACTTGCTTTCGCCGTCAGGTTATTAAACTGAAACTGATGAACAAGCACACTATCAAAAACCTGGATGACTTCTTCGCCTTTGATTTTTGTTAAAGCGGAAGGAGACTCGACGATTTTCTTAGACGACTTACAGGAAACAAAAAGAAACAGAAGGTGAAAAGTGAAAAGTGAAAAGTGAAAAATATTTCTGCGGATATTCTGCGTATTCTGCGCAAGTCTGCGGGAAACATTTCCGGATCTAATAACCAGGATCCGAAATTTTTTCAATTTAAATCGTACCATCAGATTATTCAAAAATCCGTTTTTCAAGAATCTTTCTTTCTAAAAAATCAGATGCGCCATCACCTGCGGCTTTGGCTTTTTGCCAGTATTCGAGAGCTTTTACATTATCACCAAGATGAAACACAACATCACCATAATGTTCAAGGACAGTTGCGCTCTTATCGCTGCCGTTAGCAAGGGATTTTTCTATCCAGATCTTCGCATCAGAATATTTCCCTTGTTTGTACATGATCCATCCGTATGTATCTTCATAAGAAGATTGATTTGGTTCAAGTTCATTCGAAGTTTTCGAAAGTTGCTCAGCACGATCAAGTTTTTCATTTCGTTCTGAAAGGAAGTATGCATAGTTGTTCATCACATTTGCATCTTTAGGATCCAGCACGAGAGCTTTTTCAAAACTCTCATCGCTCTTTACAAAATCGCGGATCTCATTATATGCTTCACCCAGACTGGAAAGAAAATTTGTTTCAAGTCTTTTGTCGTCCACAACTAATTTCACTCCGGTGTTTAAAGTTGAAATGGCTTCGCTGTATTTTTTATTCTGAATATTTGCAAAACCATTAAAGTAATAAGTGATTGGTTGTTCAGGAAAGAGACTCATTGCCTCCGCGCTTTCAGATAAAAGAGATTTCCAGTCGGCAAGTTGAACATAAATAAACATCAACTGATTATAAACCAGAAAATCTTTCGCACCTAATTCTTTTGCTTTTGAATACTCAACTTTAGCTTCTTCCCACTTTTTATCTCTCATAAGGAAGTCACCATACACAGTATGTGCAAGCGGCTCATTAGCATTTGCCTGCACAAGTAGCTGACACATTTCAAGTGCCTGTGGTTTTAGTTCAGGATGAATTTCTATCAAAGAATAATAAGAACTGAGAATACTGATCTTAGTACCGATATCCAGTTCTTTATTCAAGAATGCTTTTTTCAATTCTTCGACAGACTTTTCTTTTTCGCCACCATTGCGATAGAAATCTGCTAACGATAAATGCACATAAGGATTATCAGGATCAATAGCTAAAATCTTATTGTAAGTATCCAGTGCCAGATCCTTTTTACCCATTGCCTGATAGATCTCTGCCTTCATACCATAAGCTTGTGAATCTTTCGGATCGAGTGCAATAAGTTTATCTAATTCTTCAATGGCTTTTTCATTCTTATTCATTCGCTGATAAATGCGCGATTTTTGCATTGTAACTTCGCGTGTAATACCAACCTGTGATTCGAGTTTATCATACACTTTAATTGCATCAGCAGGTTTTTCGGCATAAAGAAGTGCAGAAGCCCATTCATAATAGAAGTCAGGTTTTGTTGGTGCGTCAGCAACAGCTTTTTCCAGAATTGTTGCTGCTTCAGTAAACTTTTTATTTTTCTGTAAAAGTTCAGTGTAGGTTAAAATATACCAGCTATTCGTTTTGTCGAGTTGATAAGCACCTTTTGCAAAATATATTGCATCAGCAAATTTCTTTTGTTCGCTGTAAATATTTGCCAGCTCATACATTGCTGCTGCATTATTCGGATCTTTTCTGATTACCTCAGAAAACAACCCCGCAGCATTTTCCAGATTCCCTAAGATCTTTTCTTTGTTTGCATTGAAGAATGCATAAGTAACTTCTGCACGTTGCGCATCAGACATTTCAGTTTTTGGTTGAGACGACTTCGCCGGTGTAGTAGTAGCAGTTTGTCCGCCCTTACAACCCGCAAGAAGCACAACTGATAGAGAAAATATGAGAAATCTGTTCATTTTATAATCGAGATTCGTAATTTTAGATTCGAGATTCGAAGCGATATTTCAATGCAACGGTTATACATTACATCAAAATATTATTAATTAAGAAATGTGTGTTGAATAATCGCTAAGACTAAGTTGTTCAGCTGAATTATTGTATTCGACTGAATTTCCCAACATAGAATTATCAATTACACTGTTTTTAATTTTTGAATTGGTTTGAATGATGCTGTTCGACACAACTGAGTTTTCAATTTTCGATCCGGCACCAAGTGAAACGTGTGGTCCAACGATTGAATTTTTCAATTCAACATTTTCTCCGATATAACATGGTTCGATTATGATGGAATTATCTTTTTTTACTGAAGAAGAGATCATAGTTGCCGATTGGTTCATTTCAAGAACACGTTTGTTTGTATAAACGGTAGCATCTTTATTTCCGCAATCCAGCCATTCATCAACTTTACCCGGAACGAATTTCGTTCCTTTTTTCTTCATATTTTCTAAAGCATTTGTTAATTGATATTCACCTTTTTCTTTGATGTTATTATCAATTAAATATTGCAATTCTTTATTCAGGTAATCGCCGTCTTTGAAATAGTAGATACCGATGATTGCCAGATCAGAAATAAATTCCGTAGGTTTTTCAACGAAATCAGTAATTGTTCCGGCTGAATCAAGTTTTACCACACCAAACATTCTTGGATCTTCGATCTTATTGACCCAGATCACGCCTTCCTGTTTATCGTCGATCTTAAAATCGGCGCGGAAAAGAGTGTCTGCAAAAGCCACGATGACCTTACCTTTTAACGCATCTTTTGCACACAATATTGCATGTGCAGTACCAAGAGGTTCGTCCTGGTGATGAATCGTTCCTTTTGCTCCCAGTTTTTCTGCGATTGCGATCAGGTTTTTCTCGGCTTCTTCACCAAAGTCACCAATTACAAAAGCGATCTCCTCTACTTTTTCAGCACATACTTTAATAATATCTTCCACCAACCATTGCACGATGGGTTTTCCGGCAACCGGAATTAAAGGTTTTGGAACTGTAAGCGTATGTGGACGCATTCTTTTGCCCATTCCGGCCATTGGTACAATAATTCTCATTCGTGTTTTTTATTCGTTTATAATTTATTTTGTTCCTGTTGATCCAAATCCCCCCGCTCCTCTTTCACTTTCCTGGAGAGATTCTGTTGGTGCCCATTCTGCTTTTTCATGACGGGCAATTACAAGTTGAGCAATTCTTTCACCATCATTAATAATAAACTCCTCGTTTGACAGATTGACTAAAATGACTTTTATTTCGCCTCTGTAGTCAGCATCAATTGTTCCCGGAGAATTCAGAACAGTAACTCCTTTTTTAGCAGCAAGTCCTGACCTTGGTCTGACTTGCGCTTCAATTCCTGCCGGCAATTCAATGAAGAGACCCGTTGGAACGATTGTGCGCTCCAAAGGTTTTAGAGAGACCGGATCAGTAATGAACGCACGGATATCCATGCCCGCAGCATGCAGGGTTTCGTAAGAAGGCAATGGATGATGGGATCTGTTGATGATACTGATTTTCATGGTTTTGTTTTCTATAAAAGTGGTCATTTTTCCTCTGAAACCTTGCGAAGGTAACCATTTTTATTCCTCACTTGAAGGTATGCTAAAATTATGAAGATGAGCAGTATGAAACAATTAATTAGTACGTAAAAGACTTTTCCGGGTTGAATTGATGTATGAATAAGATCGCCGGCAAGCCATAACACTATTGATATCGCTATGAAGTAAAAGAACGGGCCAATCCTGTATGGCACCGGATAAACTTTTTGTCCAAGGAAATAGGAGATGATCATCATCAGCGCATAACAGATCAGAGTAGTCCATGCCGCACCCATGTAGCCCATTGAAGGTATTAGCGCGAAATTGAAAACAAGAGTGATGACTGCACCGATCAAGGACAGAATCGCACCCCAACGTGTTTTAGATGTTAATTTATACCAGATGGAGAGATTGTAAAATACTCCCAGACAAAGATTCGCCATCAACAGAATCGGAACTACCGGAAGTCCGGAGCGGTAATCTTTTCCGATAAATGTCTGAATGAAATCCATAAAGAGCATTATTCCCAGAAAGATGAAAGCACAAACGATAACGAAGTAATGCATAACATCTGCATAAGTTTTCTGCGGATTTTCTTTTGTGGAATGACTGAAAAAGAAAGGTTCGGCAGCGTAACGGAAGGTTTGAATAAAGAGCGTCATTAAAATAGAAAGTTTATAACAGGCTCCATAAATTCCTAACTGAGCCATTGCAGTGGATTTATCTGCGATGAGATAAGGAATAAGAACCCTGTCGAATGTTTCATTGATCATACCTGCAAGTCCGGCGATCATCAATGGAAAAGAATAGATCATCATTTCTTTCCAGAGTTTTGTATCGAATGACCATTCGATTTTTAAAAAGTCCGGAAGTAGCATGACCAAAACAATGAGAGATGAAATTGCATTGATAACAAAAACATAACCGACACCGAAATCAGGATAATAAATTGAGGCTATGAATGAATCGGGATTTGATTTTAGTATCCAGGGACAAATGAGAAGGAAGAAAACATTCAATCCGATATTTACAAAAATGCTAACGAGTCGAATGAATACAAATCGCTTCGCACGGTTTTGTTGCCGAAGCATTGCAAACGGAATTGCAGATATGGCATCGAATGCAAGTACTCCTGCAAAGAGAGCGATATAGACCATAGGACTTTGTCCTGCTACAGGGGCTGTATCATTACTACCTATAAATGCAGAAAGTTGCGGAGCAAAAAGAATGATCAATCCACCAAGAACGACTGATGAAAAAATAATGGAGATCAATGATGTGCTGTATACTTTAGGATTTCCTTTTTCAGACTGGAAATATCGGAAGAAAGAAACATCCAGGCCATAAGTAAATAAGACAGTCATCAGAGCAATGAAAGAATACAGTTGTGTAACAACCCCATACTCTCCGGCTTCAAATACGCGAGTGTAAATCGGAACTAAGAGATAATTCAATAGCCTTCCAACAATACTGCTTAGTCCGTAAATGGCGGTTTGGCCGGCTAGTTTTTTATAGATGCTCAATTTTTCTGTTCGGGATTCGAAGTGTAACTGGAAGGCAAAAGTGGGGAAAGGAAGTTAGTGAACGGATGGGGTTGGAGTTTATTTTTCAAGGGGTGGGCGTTGGTAACCATTTAAACACTTAAGAACACAAGTTCACAAAAAGAACACGGAATTAGTCCGTGTTCTTTTTGTGAACTTGTGTTCTTAAGTGTTTATTTTTCTATTGAGAATGCTTTATGCCCTGAATATACTATGTACTTCATATCAACAGAACTCACCTTTGAAGCCGGCGAACCTTTATAACACCAATCAACAAATTCTTTCAATACCTCTTCCCTACCCTCTGCGATGATTTCTACGTCTCCGTTGGGCAAATTTCTCACCATACCTTTGAGCCCTAAATCGTTTGCTTTGTCGAAGGTGTACTTTCTGAAGAAAACACCTTGTACCCGGCCGTGAATAACTAAATGAATTGCTTTCATCTTTAACAAAATTGAGTTGTACTTTTGTCGAAATATATAAAACTTATGTCTAAGAAAATCACTGCTGAAGAAGTTGCATATGATGGCAAGTTTCTTAAAGTAAATAAATACACCATTAAGAACAGTAACGATCAGTCGGAAGCGATCTATGAATGCCTTGAACGTGGTGATTCTGTTTGCGCAGTTGTATTTAATAAAGAAACCGACAAATACCTTTTTGTAAAACAATATCGTCTTGGCGCCAAGAAAGATCTGATCGAACTGGTTGCGGGAATGGTCGACAAAGAAGACTCTTCGCTGGAAGATTGTATCATCCGTGAGATCGTTGAAGAGCTTGGATATTCAGTAAACAAAGACGATGTACGATTCTTATATAGTTTCTATTCTTCTCCCGGAGCGAGTACTGAAAAAATGCATTTGTTCTATGTTGATGTGGATCAGAAAATTTCCAAAGGCGGTGGAGTTGGTGATGAAGATATTGAGATCGTAGAATTCACAGCTGATGAATTAATGGACCTAGATAGGTTTGAAGATGTGAAGACGATTCTGGGTGCTGTTTGGGTAAACTCCTAAATTCAGTTTGAGTTTGTAGTGTGGGGTGTGAGCTTTTCATACTACACACTCAAACTGCAGAGCTTTTAATCAAATTACAGTGCGGGTTTGTATCAGTAATGATTATTTCCCGCAGAGTTGCGCAGAGCACGCAGAAAATCCGCGGAGATCTCTTCGAGATCAGAACCATTAATGCTATGTGAATAAATAGCTGTGTGTTTTCTCCCGCAGATTTTGCAGATGAAGGCGCAGATAAATACGCAGATCGGGCTTCATCAAAATTTATGCTGCTCGAAATTTATCATTACTTTATTGTCTGTCTTTTGATTTTAGAGTTAGATCAATTCAATACTAGCGAATTTAAGGAACACAAAATCTGCGATTTTATCTGCGTATTTATCTGCGCAATCAGCGGGAGAAAAATAACTCTTGATTTTTTCCGTGACACTCTACCGAAAATTCGCTTTTCTTTTATTTAAGAATGCATCAACCCCTTCAACAAATCCATCAGTTCCAAAACAATTTCCAAACTCTTCAATTTCAAAAGCTGAACCATCAACACCGTCCTGGAAAAAAGCATCAACGCAATTAATAATTCCTGCAACCGCACGGGGACCGTTAGCATAGATCTTATTGAGGATCTCGAATGTCTTTGACATTAATTCTGCAGGAGCAGTTACATAATTGACAAGTCCCAGAGTATGTGCTTCTCCGGCACCGATCATATCGGCTGTCATCAATAACTCCATCGCTTTTCCTTTACCGATCAATTGCACAAGTCGTTGTGTTCCGGCATATCCTGGAATCAATCCAAGTTTCACTTCCGGCTGACCGAATTTTGCATTGTCGGATGCAATGCGCATATGACAACTCATTGCAAGTTCGCAACCTCCGCCCAATGCAAAACCATTCACTGCAGCGATCACAGGTTTACTGCATAGTTCAATCGACTTAAAAACTTTTTGCCCGTCGGCGCTTAATTTTTTTCCTTCTTCAACAGTATATTTTGAAAACTCTGAAATATCAGCACCTGCAACAAATGCTTTTGCTCCACTACCGGTGATGATAATTCCATAAACATCGTTGTCTTTTTCTGCAGCAGCAACAGCCTTTCCAATTTCCTGAATGGTCTCATGATTGAGGGCATTCAGTTTATCGGGACGATTTACTGTGATGATACAAGTATTTGATTGGGTTTCTGTGAGGATGTTTGTGTACATTGTTTCTAAATGGATTATTGGTGCTTTTTTTCTTGAAACTACTCTTAAATTCAGTTTGAGTTTGAAGTGTGGAGTGTGGTCGTTTCACACTTCAAACTCAAACTGAATTTATGGGTAAGTCTATAGTCAAATATTAATATTCCCCCGTTTCAATTCAACTTCATTCTTTATATACCCAATAATTTCCTTCGTATCAGTTCCGGGAGCGAATAACTTTCCGCAGCCGAGAGCCATCAGTTTATTCATATCATCTGTCGGAATGATTCCGCCGCCGGTCAATAGAACATTGTCAAGCTTTTTCTCATTCATCAGTGTAATGATCTTTGGGAATACAGTCATGTGTGCGCCGGATAAAATACTGACACCAATCACATCCACATCTTCCTGTAGTGCAGCATTGACAACCATTTCGGGAGTCTGGCGGAGGCCGGTGTAGATCACTTCCATTCCGGCATCACGGAGAAAAGATGCAATGACTTTTGCGCCACGATCGTGTCCGTCGAGACCGACTTTTGCAATTAATACGCGTATCGGACGATTCATTTTTTTGTCGGGGTTATTCGAAGGGTTGAATTGATAAATCAAGATTCGAGATTTGAAATTCGGGATTCGAAAGGTTTGGGACAAAGATAGTAATGTTATTTATCCAATATGTTCAGGCTTGTATTTCTTGTTTAGTTTAAAAATTGAAGAAAGATAAACATCTTTTTTTCAGCTAGATTGATGTGGCTAAAGCCAGGAAACTACTTCTTTTTCTATCCGTCAGCTAAAGCTGACGCCAATAAAGATGTTCAGCTAATGCTGCCGGCAATAAATAATTTCATCTAATGCTGATGGCAATAAAATGTGGCGCTATGCGAATCAATAATAGAAATTGTCAACTTTATTGCCGTCAACTATAGCATATTCAATAAAGGAAGGTGTCAATTTTAATCTCATTAGTCTTGGCTAATTCAATTAAGGAAAGTATCAGCTTTATTGCCGTCTGCTTTAGCTGACGGAAGAAGAATAAGGAACACAAAGTGGCTTTAGCCACATTTTTTCCTCAGGCCTTAGGCAGATCAATATAGAATGTAGTTCCTGAATTGACCTCTGTTGTAAACCAGACTTTCCCACCAGATTGCTCCACCAGATTTTTTACCATGGCTAATCCTAATCCTGTCCCACTGGATTTTGTTGTGAAATTTGGGATAAAGATCTTGTCTTTTTTATCGTCAGGAATGCCAATACCATTGTCAGAAATCTCTATTCGAATATCATTTATAGTATTTTTTATATCAATTGTAATTTTCCCTTTTCGTTCATCAGGAATTGCCTGAAGCGCATTCTTCAGAACATTTGAGAAAATTCTATTCAGGTGATCTTTATCGGCGTGTACAAAATGTGCTTCATTATTACCTGACAATTTTATTTCAAGATTCGGGATTTCGCGGTAAAGGTCAGCGATCGGAGTGATGATCTGAAGCAGGTCGAGCTTCTCAGGTTTTGCCTGTGGCATCTTTGCAAAATCAGAAAACGAAGTTGCAATTGCTGACAAAGTATCGATCTGCTGGATCAATGTTTCTGAGATCCGGTTTACAAATTCGCGATCCTTATCATCTTTATGCTGAAGATTTCTTTGCAAATGCTGCACTGAAAGTTTCATTGGAGTCAATGGATTCTTGATCTCATGCGCAACCTGTTTGGCCATTTCGCGCCAGGCAGATTCTCTTTCACTCTGCGCCAGTTTATCGGCACTGGATGCCAGTTCTTCAAGCATCCGGTTATACTCATGAACTAATTGTCCGATCTCATCATTCTTCTGATAAGCAATCTTCTCGTTGATTGATCCTAAGCGAACGCCTGACATTTTTTCCTGAATAAGTAAAAGTGGTTTTGTGATCCTCGAAGAAATCACAACAGTTACAAATACAGCAATCGCAAGTAGAAACACATAAATATTTAATAAGGCCGAAAGAAATCCTGAGACTTCTTTATTCAATTCATTTTGTTTTTCAAAATATGGTAAACTCAGATATGCTTTCACAGCACCATTTCTGTCTGTGATCGGTGCATAAGCAGAAATGTATTTCAATTGTCCGGCATTCTCAGGATTGATAAATTGCGTTAACTGATTTTTTCTGATCTCATATAATGCTTCAGGATTCATTCGCTGACTAACGATATTCTGCTTGTAGATCTTCGGTTGTGACGAATATAAAAGACCACCATCGGCATCGAACAAATTGAAATCTATATTGGTATTCCCCACAATGCGATCAAGTACACCGAATAATTCCGGATAATTTTGTCCGTTCAGATAAGCCGAAGCATCTTCACTGATCATAAACCATAGCGCATTTACCTGATCTGAAATGCTCTTTCGTTCATCGTCCTGATATTTTTTATCGATGTAAATTACTGTTCCGGCTCCGACAAGAATAAAACTTAACACAACAACAGCTACAACTGACACCTGAATCCTCCGCATGAGGTTCCAGGTAAAATAACTACTTGGTGAAAGTACAATCGACAAAATATAGATGAGAAAGGCAGTAATTCCTGAGAAAGCAAACATCCATGAAAACAGAGTCACCAATGTAAAAATGTTCTCTATCGGTCGGCTTACAACAATGGCCGAGTTGGCATTCATCCTGTAAACAAGATGGTTGTATCCATTCAGATCGATGAATGTAAATTCATCGAGCGACTTGCGGAAATCTTTATCGGTAAGAGAATAGGTAAAACTTCCATATTCATAGATCAGAGAAAGATCGCTGTAACGTGCAAAAGAATATTCTTTCGGAAAAATATTTTCCTGCGATTGTCCACTCATGAATAATTCCGGGAA
>ERZ795044.2369-NODE-2369-length-16371-cov-8.528867_pt1 | contig 16371 bp, 13 predicted proteins | sample MGYA00375128_ERZ795044 | MGnify/ENA primary metagenome ERZ795044 (study PRJEB30173, sample SAMN05720213) | anaerobic digester metagenome | isolation source: active sludge of municipal wastewater-treating anaerobic digesters | place: USA | collected 2014-12-22 ... | reverse complement strand
CCCTGACCGTCGCCGGCGAGGCAGCGCCCCGCACCTTCGACGCCGTGGTGATGTGTGCCGGACTCGCTTCGGCGGCCCTGCTGCGCCCGCTCGGGCTGAAGCTGCCGCTGGTGGCGGTGCACGGCTATTCGGTCAGTGCCCACATCCGCGAACCGCTCAATGCTCCGCGCAGCGCGGTCATGGACGAACGCTACAAGGTCGCCATCTCGCGCCTGGGCCTGCGCGTGCGCATCGCCGGCAGCGCCGAAGTGGGCGGCTCGCCGACCGCCATGCGCGCGGCGTCGCTGCAGACGCTCTACAAGGTGCTACACGACTGGTTTCCCGGAGCCGCCCAGCTCTCTGCCGGCGTGCAGGAGTGGAAAGGCGCGCGCCCAATGATGCCCGACGGCCCGCCCCTGATCGGCCCGAGCGGCCTCCCGGGCATCTGGCTCAACCTGGGCCACGGCTCCAGCGGGTGGGCACTGGCCTGCGGCAGTGCCCGTGCCCTTGGCGACCTGATGGCCCAGCGCGCGCCCGAGGTCGATCTGGAAGGTCTGGGCATCGAGCGGCTGCGCCGCTGAGCGGGCGGTCGCGGCACAATGGCCTCCATGCACCGCGTCACCCCCGCCCGCCGTTTTCCGCTGCAAACCATCGAGGCTTCGCGCCGCCTGGAGCGCACGGCGGCGGCCACCCTGCCCCCCCACACCCTGATGCAGCGCGCAGGGCTGGCCGTGGCCCGGCTGGCCCTGGCCCTGGCCCCGCATGCGCGCACCATCTGGATCGCCTGCGGCCCGGGCAACAACGGTGGTGACGGCCTGGAAGCGGCCATGCACCTGCAGCGCTGGGGACAGCATCCGGTCGTCACCTGGTTGGGCGACGAGGCCAGCGCACCCGAGGACGCCCGTGCGTCCCTGGCGCGGGCACGCAGCGCAGGGGTGGCTTTCTCCGCCACGCCCCCTGCGGGCCTGGGCCCTGACGACCTCTGCATCGACGCCCTGCTGGGGCTCGGTGCCGCCCGGGCGCCCCAAGGCCGGATGGCCGATTGGCTGCGGACCATGCAGGCCAGCCCCGCGCCCGTGCTGGCGGTGGACCTGCCCTCCGGCCTGAACGCCGAGACCGGTAATTTTGCTCCTGACTCGATAGCGGTCGATGACCATTCGACGCTGGGATCATGCCAAATTCAGGCTCAAAACACCCTCAGCCTTCTCAGCTGCAAGCCGGGCTTGTTCACGGCGCACGGCCGCGATGCCGCCGGCACCGTCTGGTTCGATGACCTGGGGGTGGTCGGCAGCGCCGAACCCGCCTGTGCCTGGACCAACGGCACCCCGCCCCGCATCCACCGCGCCCACGCCACGCACAAGGGCAGCCACGGCGATGTCGCGGTGGTCGGTGGCGAAGGCCTGAATCGGCGCGGCATGGGCATGACCGGAGCCGCCTTGCTGGCGGCGTCGGCTGCGCTGCACGGTGGCGCCGGCCGCGTGCTGGTGAGCCTGTTCGACGATGGCGCCATGACGCTGGATCCGGCCCTGCCGGAGCTGATGTTCCGCCGCTTCGAGGCGCTGGATCTGCGTCAGCTGACCGTGGTGTGCGGATGTGGGGGCGGTGACGCGGTGCGGCCGGTGCTGCCGCAGGTGCTGTCCCAGTCACCGCGCCTGGTGCTGGACGCCGACGCGCTCAATGCCATCGCTGCGGACACCTCGCTGCGCGGCCTGGTACAAATGCGCGCCCGGCGGGGGCTTGCCACCGTGCTGACGCCCCACCCGCTGGAAGCCGCGCGCCTGCTGGGCAGCGGCTCCGCGGCGGTGCAGTCAGACCGGCTGGCGGCGGTTCGACGGCTCGCGGACGACCTGGCTTGCACGGTGGTGCTCAAAGGTTCGGGCACGCTGATCGCAACGCCCGGCGAAGCCCCCGCACTGAACTTGACTGGCAACGCCCGGCTGGGCACCGCCGGCACCGGCGATGTGCTGGCGGGCCTGATCGGCGCACGCCTGGCCGGGGGCGCCGCGCCCTTTCAGGCGGCTTGTGCCGCCGTGTACCAGCACGGAGAGGCCGCCGATGCCTGGCCGCCCGACGAGGCCCTGACGGCAGGTGCGATGGCCCGCCGCCTTCGCGACTGATCCGGCACAGCCCGTGCGGCCCGCGCGTCAGCCGCGACCGGCAAATGGCATCTTGGTGGCCATCACCGTGTGGAACATGACATTGGCCTCCAGCGGCAGGCTGGCCATGTGCACGACGGACTGGCCCACGATGGCCACGTCCATCAAGGGCTCCACGGCGATGTCGCCGTTGGCCTGCGGAATGCCCCGCGCCATCGGTGCGGCCAGGTCGGTGGCGGCATTGCCGATGTCGATCTGCCCGACGGCGATGTCGTACTTGCGGCCGTCCAGCGACGCGGATTTGGTCAGCCCGGTGACGGCATGTTTGGTCGCGGTGTAGGCGATGGAATTCGGACGCGGCGTGGACGCCGAAATCGAGCCGTTGTTGATGATGCGCCCGCCCCGGGGCGTCTGCGCCTTCATGGCCCGGAACGCCGATTGGATGCAATAGAACATCCCGCTCAGGTTGGTATCGACCACCTGCCGCCAGTGCTCGATGGGCAGGTCCTCCAGCGGCACACCAGGCGCAAACACGCCCGCGTTGTTGAACAGCAGGTCCACCCGGCCCCAGGTACGGAGCACGGTGTCAAACAGGTGCTGAACCGCGGCCGGATCGGACACATCGGTGGGCACGACCAGCGTGCGTGCCAAAGAGCCCGATTGCTCCGCCACGGCCTGCAGGGCCTCCTGGCGGCGCCCGGCAAGGGCCACGTGCCAGCCCGCGTCCAGCAACGCAAGGGCTACGACTTTGCCAATGCCGCTGCCGGCGCCCGTCACGATCGCCGTCTTGGGGGATGTGCTCATCCTCTGAACTCCTGAACAGATTGAAGGCGGCGTCGACGGAAACCGTCAGCGCCGGGTTTTTCTTGCTTTGGGGTTGCCCTTGCCGGCTGCTTCGCGGTTGCCACCGGCGCTCCTGCCCTTGGACGATGCGCCCGCCTTGCGATCGGTGGCTGACGCACTGCGGTCGCCGCGCTTGGCCGCGCCGCGACCGCCCGCATCGGGTGCAGTCTGCGGCGCACCCTTGTCGCGCTCGCGCGAGGGGCGAGCCGACACCGGCTCGCCGTCGTGCACGAGGCGGAAGTCGATCTTGCGTCCGTCGAGGTCGACCCGGCTGACCTGCACCCGCACCCGCGTGCCGATCGCGTAGCGCATGCCACTGCGCTCGCCACGCAGTTCCTGTCGCGCCTCGTCGAAACGGAAGTACTCGCCGCCGAGTTCGGTGATATGCACCATGCCTTCGACGTAAAGTTCGTCCAGCGTGACGAAGATTCCGAAGCTGGCCGCTGACGTGACCACGCCGCTGTACTCCTCGCCCAGGTGCTCGCGCATGTACTTGCACTTGAGCCAGGCCTCGACGTCGCGGCTGGCCTCGTCGGCACGCCGTTCGTTGGCACTGCAGTGCAGACCGGCCGCCTGCCAGGCGAGTTGGTCGGATGTCAGCTTCCTCGGTTTCTGGTCCGGCTCGCTGACCTTGCCAGCCAAGCCCTTCTGCAATCGCTTGGCCAATTTGGCGTGGGCCTCGCCGGGTGTTGGCAATTCCGGCAACTGATAGCGCCGTTTGGCCAGGATGGCCTTGATCACGCGGTGCACCAGCAGATCGGGATAGCGGCGGATCGGGCTGGTGAAATGCGTGTACGCCTCGTAGGCCAACCCGAAATGCCCGCTGTTGACCGGGGTGTAGATCGCTTGCTGCATCGAACGCAACAGCATCGAATGGATCTGTTGGGCGTCGGGGCGCTCCTTGGTGGCCAGTGCGATCTTCTGGAATTCTCCGGGCTTCGGATCGTCACTGAGCGTCACGCCCACGCCGATCGCCTTGAGATAGTTGCGCAGGATCTCTTTCTTCTCCGGCGTCGGCCCTTCGTGCACCCGGAACAGGCCCGGGTGTTTGCCTTGCGCAATAAAGTCGGCACTGCAGACGTTCGCCGCCAGCATGGCCTCTTCGATCAGGCGGTGCGCCTCGTTGCGTGTGCGCGGAATGATCTTTTCGATGCGCCCGCTCTCGTCACAGACGATCTGGGTCTCGGTGGTTTCGAAGTCGACCGCGCCACGCACGGTGCGCGCTGCGAGCAGCGCGCGGTAGACATCGTGCAGATTCAGCAGGTCGTTGACGCGTTCCTGGCGCCGCATGGCTTCGGGACCCCGCGTGTTGGCCAGGATCGCGGCCACCTCGGTGTAGGTGAAACGGGCATGGCTGAACATGACCGCCGGATAGAACTGGTAGGCGTGGACCTCGCCGGCCGCATTGACCAGCATGTCGCAGACCATGCACAGCCGCTCCACTTCCGGGTTCAGGGAACACAGCCCGTTCGACAGCTTCTCGGGCAGCATCGGAATGACGCGGCGCGGGAAATAGACCGAGGTGGCCCGGTCATACGCATCCACATCGATGGCACTGCCCGTTTCCACGTAATGGCTGACGTCCGCAATCGCGACCAGCAGCCGCCAGCCTTTGGCCCGCCCGACGCGGGCCGGCTCGCAATAGACGGCGTCGTCAAAATCGCGCGCGTCTTCGCCGTCAATCGTGACCAGCGGAATGTCGGTCAGGTCCACGCGGTGCTTCTTGTCCTGGGGACGTACCTTGTCCGGCAGCGTCCGCGCCTGGGCAATGCAGGCATCCGAGAATTCGTAGGGCACGCTGTATTTGCGCACCGCAATCTCGATCTCCATGCCGGGATCGTCGATCTCGCCCAGCACCTCTTTGACCCGACCCACGGGCTGCCCGAACAGGGCGGGCGGCTCGGTCAGTTCGACCACCACCACCTGCCCCGGCTTGCCGGCGCCGGTGGCGGACTTGGGAATCATCACATCCTGGCCGTAGCGCTTGTCTTCGGGGGCCACGATCCAGATGCCGCTCTCGTGCAGCAGGCGCCCAATGATGGGATGCGCAGGGCGCTCGACGATCTCCAGCACACGGCCTTCCGGACGTCCCTTGCGATCCTGCCGGGCGATCCGCACGCGGACCTGATCCTTGTGCAGCACGGCGCGCATCTCATTTGGCGGCAGGTAGATGTCGGCGCCGCCGTCGTCGCGGATCAGGAAGCCGTGTCCGTCGCGATGTCCTTGAACGGTTCCTTCGATTTCATCCAGCAGACCGCTGGTGGTGTCGGTATTTTTGATATATAATCCTATCTTTCCTGAAATGCCCAGGTGGCGGAATTGGTAGACGCACTAGTTTCAGGTACTAGCGAGTAACTTCGTGGGGGTTCGAGTCCCTTCCTGGGCACCAAGTTTAAACAAGCCAGTGATGGCTGGTACCAGAAAAGCCGCTGACCCTTCAGCGGCTTTTTTGTTTCTGAATCCCGCCGCCCGGTAGCGGCACTTTGGCTGCTTGCCTGTCTTGCAGGCGTTCCGGCACAGGCGCATCCGTGTGCTCACATTCACACAGGCAAGGCCACGAGATCGTGTCCCTGCGTGCCCACGATGCGTGCGCGGGTGAACACCCCGACCTTGAGCGTCTTGCTGACCTTCTCCGGCGGCAATAGATGCACCACCCCGTCAATCTCGGGTGCATCAGCATAGCTGCGCCCCACCCCGCCCTTGCGGCCCAGGCCCGGCGCTGAATCAACTAGCACCTGCATCGTCGCGCCCACCCGTTCATGCAGCTTGCGGATGGAAATCGCTTCCGCCACCGCCATGAAACGCGCACGGCGCTCTTCGCGCACACGCTCCGGCAACATGCCGTCGAGATCGTTGGCCGCTGCGCCTTGAACCGGGCTGTAGGCAAAACAACCCGCGCGATCGATCCCGGCTTCGCCCATGAAATCGAGCAAATGCTGGAACTCCGACTCGGTTTCACCGGGAAAACCGGCGATGAAGGTGCTGCGGATGACGAGTTCAGGACACATCTCGCGCCAGCGCTGGATACGCTCCAGATTGCGCTCGCCGCTGGCGGGGCGTTTCATGCGCCGCAGCACGTCGGGATGGCTGTGCTGGAACGGGACATCCAGGTACGGCAGGACCTTTCCGGTCGCCATGAGGGGAATGATGTCGTCCACGCTCGGATACGGATAGACGTAGTGCAGCCTCACCCAGGCCCCGTGGGCCTCGGCAATGTCGCCCAGGGCCTGCACCAGTTCAAGCATCCGCGTCTTGACCGGCTTGCCGTCCCAGAATCCGGTTCGGTATCGCACATCGACGCCATAGGCCGACGTGTCCTGGCTGATGACCAGGAGTTCCTTCACGCCGCCTTCGAACAAGGCCCTGGCCTCCTTGAGCACGTCACCGACAGGACGGCTCACCAGATCGCCACGCATGGAGGGAATGATGCAGAACGTGCAGCGATGGTTGCAGCCTTCACTGATCTTCAGATAAGCATAGTGGCGTGGCGTCAGCTTGAGCCCGGCCGTGCCAAAACTGTTGGGCACGAGGTCCATGAACGGATCGTGCGGCCGCGGCAGATTTGCATGCACCGCGTCCATCACTTCCTGCGTGGCGTGCGGGCCGGTCACCGCCAGCACACTCGGATGCATCTGCCGCACCAGATTGCCGCCGGCGTCACCGGTCTTGGCGCCCAGGCAGCCGGTCACGATGACACGCCCGTTTTCTGCAAGGGCTTCACCGATGGTGTCCAGGCTCTCCTTGACCGCATCGTCGATGAAGCCGCAGGTATTGACGATCACGAGGTCGGCACCCTCGAAGGTCTTGGAGGTCTGGTAGCCCTCGGCGCTGAGCTGGGTCAGGATGAGTTCGGAGTCCGTCAGGGCCTTCGGGCAACCCAGGCTCACAAAACCGATGCGGGGTGCAACTCCCGCCGGGGACACGGTGGTGGATGCAGCAGTGAATGCGTCGTTCATGCCTGCATTGTCCCAGTTCCGGACCGGCTTACCGCTTTAATCCGAACGCTCCAAACATCTGCTCCGCCTGTTTCTGCATTTGCTCGAACATCCCGCGGGACTGGTCCGCGTAGTTGCCCATCATGCCTTGCAGCATGGGCGACTGCAGGCTCATGAACTTGGTCAGCATTTCGGGCGAGAGACCCTTGGATTGTTCGGCCAACCGGGCCTGCATCTCGGTGAAGGCCTCGATGTTCTTCTCCAGATAAGAACCCATGAAACCTTGCATGGCGTGGCCGTAGAAACGGATGATGTTGGCGAGCACGGCCTCGGTGAACATGGGCGCGCCGCCCGATTCTTCTTCCAGAATGATCTGCAACAGGATGCTGCGGGTCAGATCGTCATTGGTCTTTGCGTCGCGCACCACGAACGCCTCGCCCGACATCACCAGATCCTTGACCTCCGCCAACGTGATGTACGTCGACGTTTCGGTGTCATACAGTCGGCGGTTGGGATACTTCTTGATGACGCGCAGCGAGGGCTGTCCACTGGCTGCTGATTTGGGTGACACTGAAAGACTCCTCGGTCGGCTCGCGGGATGGTGGGTGCGTGGTCGCATACTGCACCGCAACACATTCTATGAAAGAGCCAAAGACAAAACGCCCAAGGTTTACCCTGAGCGTCTGTTGTGTGCGAAAAGGAAATTGGTAGGCGCGATTGGACTCGAACCAACGACCCCCACCATGTCAAGGTGGTGCTCTAACCAGCTGAGCTACGCGCCTAAGTTTGTCCGAGACCGCAAGTATAGCAGGAAAGAATGATGCAGCCAGGCCGCGCCGATCTTTTTTCCCTTCACCGAACGAATGGCCTGGCGGCCATCATCGCCGGCGCGCCGAGCGCACGTTCGGCACTTCGCGAACCACGCCCAGCACCTTGGCAAGCTTCGCCGAGTCCTGCACCTCGACCGTGAAGGTCATCCACGCGGTGCCCTTGACCGACTGGGTCTGGACCCCGATCACATTCATCTTCTCCTTGGCAAACACCTCAGAGATGTCGCGCAGCAGCCCCTGCCGGTCGGCGGCCTCGACCGCCACATCCACCGGATAGACGGCAAGTTCGGCACCGCTCGACGTGCCCCATTCGACCGGAATCACGCGCTCCGCATGGCGTGCCGCGAACTCCCTGAAATTGCTGCAGTCGGCCCGGTGCACGCTCACACCCTTGCCCCGCGAGACAAAGCCGCCGATCACATCCGGCGGCGCCGGCTTGCAGCACCTGGCCAGTTGGGTCATCAGCGAATCGACGCCCACCACCAGCACGCCGCCCTTCGGCGTCTTCTCGCCATGGCGAGACTTCTTCAGGAGCAGATAGTCGTCTGGCGCCAGCACCGGTGCCGGCGGTCGCAGCAGGGTCTCGATCGTGCGCAGGGAAAACTCATCCTTGCCGACCACTTCAAACAGCGCATCTGCCGACTTGAAGCCAAGCTGGGTCGCCAGGTCCTCCAGCTTGAAGGCAGTCTTGCCCTCGCGCTGCAGCAGCTTCTCGACGGCCTCACGACCTCGGGCCACGGTCTCGTGCAGGACCTGGGCGTTGAACCAGGCGCGCACCTTGGCCCTGGCCCTGTGGCTGACGAGATAACCCAGCTCCGCGTTCAGCCAGTCGCGCGACGGGCCGCCTTCGCGAACCGTGGTGATCTCAACGGTCTGGCCGTTTTGCAGCGGAGTGTTCAGCGAGACCATCGCCCCATCGACTCGCGCGCCTCGGCAGCGATGGCCCAGGTTGGTGTGAACCGTGTACGCAAAATCCACGGGTGTGGCCCCCTTGGGCAGCTCCACCACTGCGGCATCCGGCGTCAGCACGTAGATGCGATCGTCAAACAGGCCCTTGTCCTGCACCGAACCGGACAGGTCGCGCTCCCAGGCCAGCAGCTGGCGCAGGACCGCGATCTTGGCGTCGTATTCACCCGCGGCGGTCACGCCCGCGTAGCCCTTGGTGCCGGCCTCCTTGTAGGCCCAGTGCGCCGCAACGCCGTGCTCGGCATGGTCGTGCATCGCCTGCGTGCGGATCTGCACCTCGACCGGCTTGCCGGCCGCATCGCGCACCACCGTGTGCAGCGACTGGTACCCGTTGGGCTTGGGACGCGCAATGTAGTCATCGAACTCGTTGATGACCGGCGTGAAGCGCGAGTGCACCCAGCTCAGCGCTGCGTAACAGTCAGGAATGGTCGGCACCACCACCCGCAGCGCCCGGATGTCGAACACGCGGTCGAAGTCGAGCGCCTTGCCACGCATCTTGCGCACGATGCTGTAGATGTGTTTCGGCCGGCCCTGGACCGTCGCGCGAATACCCTGCCCTTGCAGTTCAGCGGCCAAGCCCTCCCGCAATCGCTCCACACCGCTCTCGCGTTCGGCGCGCTTTTCGTCGAGCAGGCGCGCCACCTGCCGGTACGTTTCGGGCTCGAGAAAGCGAAAGGCGAGATCTTCCATTTCCCACTTGATCTGCCAGATGCCCAGCCGATTGGCCAGCGGCGCAAACACCTGCAGGGATTCGCGCGCCAGTACCGGTGACACCGTCTGGCGGCTGGCAGCGTGATAACGCAGCGTCTGCAGGCGCGAGGCCAGCCGCAGCATCACCACCCGCAGATCGCGGCTGAAGGCCAGCAACATCTTGCGCACGTTCTCGGTCTGCAGCTTCGGATCGTCGACCAGCTGAGCATCGCTCTGCGCTTCCCGGGAAAGGCGCTGGACGCGCACCAGCTTGGCGGTCTCCACCGCCAGGCTGGCAAAGCTCTCGCCAAACGCCTTCGTGATCACTTCCAGCGGATGATTGAGATGTTCCCCCGCATACACCAGGTAGCTGGCCGCCTGCATGGCCTGCGAGCCGCCGATGGACCGCAGAATGGCGGCCACCGCATCGGCATGAGCCATCATGCTCTCGCCGGAATCCAGCGCCTCGTGCGCGATCAATGGCTCCGCAAAACTGCGCGCGCGTGCCAGCGCATCTGCGGATTCCGCCAGCGCGCCGGCCGTCGCCGCCAGCACCTGAGGCAGGGACGGTTGTGCGGACGCCTGACCAAGGGTCGACGGCGGGATTTGCACCGCGGGAATCTTCATGGCCAAACCCGCACTCAAGGATTCAGAAGGAACGAAGCGACCACGTCGATCTGCTCCTGCGCGATGAGCGTGGGCGCATGCCCGACCCCTTCGATCTCCACGAGCCGGGCCTTGGGGCCGCGCCCTGTCATGGCCTCGGCGGTCTGCCGCGACAGCAGATCGGACAGCGCGCCACGCAGCAGCAGCGTCTCGCAGGACACGGCGTCGTAAAGCTGCCAGAGCGCCGCCTGGCCCTGTTGGGCCGACTCCTGTGTCACCGTACGAAACGGGACGGCAATTGCGGGGTCGTAGTGAAGCGTGAAACCGCCCTGCGGGCTCGGCCGCACCATCGCCTGCGACAGCGCGAGCCATTGCTCGGGCGTGTGCGGACCAAAGCTCGCGGATATCGCCCACATCGCATCGGCAGCCTGCTGCACCGAATCGAAGTGACCGACGTGGCCGACATACTCGCTGATGCGCTGCAGCGCCCTCCACTCGATTACCGGCCCCACGTCGTTGAGCACCAGCCGACGAACCGGCACCGGCATTGGGAGCTCCAGCTGGCCTGCCAGCACCAGGCCAATCAGCCCCCCCATGCTGGTGCCCACCCAGTCCAGGGTGCCAATCGGCGCCTGTTGATGCAGCTCTGCCAGAAGTGCCAGCATGTCGCCCACGTAGGTCGGTATCTGGTAGCCCATCGGATCTTTCAGCCAGTCGCTGCGCCCGCGCCCGACCACGTCAGGGCAGACCACGCGAATCGGGCCGTCGGCACGGGCCACCAGTTCTCGGGCCAGCGTGTCGAAGTCCCGGCCCTGGCGTGCCAGGCCGTGCACGCACACCACCAGATGCGGCGCGGACGCGTCGCCCCACTGCCACCAGGCCATCCGGTGGCCACCCGTCGAATCGGGACACGGTACGTAATTCAGCGTAGGTTCAGTCATGGTGAAATGCGGGTTCCAGATTCGCTCGTCTGCATCGTAATTCAATTGGAGATCACATCATGCTGAAAGGCAAAACCGCCCTCGTTACCGGCTCCACCAGCGGCATCGGCCTGGGGATTGCAAAGGCGCTGGCGCGCCAGGGTGCGAACATCGTGCTCAACGGCTTTGGCGATAACCAGGGCCCGCGCGCTGAGATTGCCGGGCTGGGCGTCAAGGTGGGGTTCCACGGCGCCGACATGAGCAAGCCGGGGGAGATCGAGGCCATGATGGCCTACGCCGCCGCCGAATTCGGCCGCGTCGACATTCTGGTCAACAACGCCGGCATCCAGCATGTTGCTCGCATCGAGGATTTCCCCGTCGAGCGCTGGGACGCCATCATCGCGATCAACCTCAGCAGCGCCTTCCATGCCACGCGCCTGGCGCTGCCCGCCATGCGCCAGGCCGATTGGGGCCGCATCATCAACGTGGCCTCGGTGCACGGCCTGGTGGCCTCGGCCGAGAAGTCCGCCTACGTGGCCGCCAAGCACGGCATTGTCGGACTGACCAAGGTCACGGCGCTCGAAAACGCCACCACCGGCATCACCTGCAACGCGATCTGCCCCGGCTGGGTGCTGACGCCGCTCGTTCAGAAACAAGTGGATGCCAAGGCCGCCGCGCTGGGCATCAGCAATGACGAGGCGAAAAAGGTCCTGCTGGGCGAGAAAGAGCCCTCGATGCAGTTCACGACACCCGATGAGCTGGGCGAACTGGCCGTCTTCTTCTGCTCGAGCGCCGGCAACAACGTGCGCGGCGTCGCCTGGACCATGGACGGCGGCTGGATCGCGCAATGAGCCGGGCTCAGTTCGCTACGTAAACAATAGCTGACAACGACCATTCCGCGCTGGGAAAGGCCTGAAAAGGCTGTTCTTTTCTTTCAGCGCATCTGGATCGAGCCGGATACCGTCACCTGCACCGTGCTGCGCCCTGCCTCGACTGGAACGGGCGCGTCGGACGCCGCCGCCTTGGCTTCCATGGCCATCATGCGCGGACGCGGGAAGCCCGCCTGATCGTTGCTGTTCACGGCAATTTCACGCAGTGTGTAGGCGGAAAAGCCAAAACCCCGCGCCACATCAGCGGCCCGGGCCTTGAACCGGTTGATGGCCAGCGTCTGCGCCTCGCCTTCCACCCGTTCCCGCTGTTCGCGGCTGAGGCTGAATGACGTCTGCGCCACTGCCATCCCCTGGATCTTGCCTGCCGTGGTGCTGATCCGTGTGAAGTCCCGGCCTTCGAGCACCAGTTCGGCCGAGCCCACCCAGTTGCTGATCTTGCCCTCGCGCCCGTAGCGCGGATACAGGCTGAACTGGCCGGTGCGCACATCCAGCTGTCCGGGCAAGGCCGCTTTCCTGGCCTCGGCCAGCGCCGCGTCCAGCGCTGTTTTCAGCTGGGTCTGCACGGTCGTTGGATCCGAACCCTCGCGCGTGGTGTTCAAGGTCATCGCCAGCATGTCCTGCACCACTTCGACCGCTCCACTGGCGGAGAGCTGTGCGACGTTCTGGGGTGGCGCCACGGCCGCGCCCTGGGCTTGCAGCATGCCGGCGCAGGACATCAGAGCGATCGAGACATACAGGCGGGTGAAGAGTTTCATGACTGGTTCAAGGCTGGGTAAGGGAAAGAGCTGGCGGAATGGGCAAGAAGGGATCGCCCGGGGGGTGATCCTTTCACCCTCGGTTCCATGCAGTTTGACTGCAGCGATGCTGGCGGCGCCATCATATTTGTAACAGTGTGAAAAGGCGAGCACCAAACCGGGTCTGGCTGGCGCCAACTCGCACAGAATCGGCTCTGTTACAAATTCAGACCCACACCATGAATGCCCATACCGCCCGCACCGACAAGATCCTGGTCGTCGACGATGACGCACGCATCCGTGATCTGCTCCGTCGCTACCTGACGCAGGAAGGCTTCGAAGTCATGGTGGCCGAAGACGGCAAGGCCCTGAGCCGCATCCTGCTGCGCGAGACGGTCGATCTGATCGTGCTCGACCTCATGATGCCGGGCGAAGACGGGTTGTCGATCTGCCGGCGCCTGCGTGCCGCCAACGACCGCACGCCGATCATCATGCTGACCGCCAAGGGCGAGGATGTCGACCGCATCGTCGGGCTGGAAGTCGGCGCCGATGACTACCTTGGCAAGCCGTTCAACCCGCGTGAACTGCTTGCGCGGATCCACGCCGTCCTGCGGCGCAGGCCGTCGCCGGAGGCGCCGGGTGCGCCCTCCAGCGAGAGCGAAGTCCTGGTGTTCGGCCCGTTCACCTTCGACCTGGGCGCGCGACTGCTGCGCCGCAACGGTGAAGAGCTGCCGCTGACCACCGGCGAGTTTGCGATGCTCAAGGCGTTGGCCCGCCATCCGCGCCAGCCGCTGTCGCGTGAAAAACTGGCCCAGCTCGCGCGCGGCCGGGAGTTCGAGCCGTTTGACCGCAGCCTCGACGTCCAGGTCTCTCGCCTGCGCAAGCTCATCGAGCAGGATCCGGCGGCGCCGCGCTACATCCAGACCGTCTGGGGGGTGGGCTACGTGTTCGTGCCGGATGGCGCGGGCTGAACCGGACACATCCTTGTTCACGCTGAAACGAAAGGCGGCACGTCCAGCCTCCGCAGCACGAGCGGACGGGCATTCCGGGGCGATTCCGCTGGAGACGGCGCCAGCGCCACTGGAGTCGCGCCCGCGCATCGGGCTGAACCTCTTCTGGCGCACCTTTTTCATGCTGGCTCTGCTGCTGGTGGGTAGCACGGTGGCGTGGTTGCAGACCTTCCGGGCGCTCGAATACGAACCCCGCGCCATCCTGGCCGCGCAGCAGGTGGCCTCGTTGGTCAACCTCAGCCGCGCCGCGCTGATCCACTCGGACGCCATCGCGCGGGTATCCCTGATCAAGACACTGGCGGACCAGGAGGCGCTGCGCATCCTGCCGCGCGAGCCCGGCGACCGTTGGGACCCATTCACCCAGAACGACCTGGACCAGCGCATCAGCGACGAGCTGGCGCGCCGCCTCGGGCCCGGCACGGTGGTGGCCAGCCGTGTCAACGGCACGGAGGGGCTTTGGGTCGGGTTCCTGATCGAGAGGGACAGCTACTGGCTGCAGGTGGACCGCTCACGCGTCAGCCCGCTGGGAAGCAAGACCTGGATGATCTGGCTGGTGGTGGCCGCAGCCCTGTCACTGACCGGTGCGGCCATCATCGCGCGGCTGATCAACCAGCCGCTGAAGCAGCTTTCCTTTGCCGCCAGCCGGGTGCGCGGCGGCGACTTCGACGCCAGCCACCTTGACGAGAAGGTAGCCACCAGCGAGATCCGCGAAGTCAACATCGGCTTCAACCGCATGGCCGAGCAGCTGGCCAAGATCGAGCAGGACCGCGCGGTGATGCTGGCCGGCATCTCGCATGACCTGCGCACGCCGCTCGCGCGCCTGCGGCTGGAGACCGAGATGAGTGTGGCTGACGAGGAAGCGCGGGAGCACATGGTGGCCGACATCGCGCAGCTCGACGCCATCATCGACAAGTTCCTCGAATACGCCCGTCCCGGCCTGGCGGCGCTGACCGCCGTCTCTCTGGCCGAAGTGGTGGAGGCCTGCGCCTACCCGTTCCGGCACGCGGACGACATCATCGTGCGCACCGACGTGCACCCGCAGCTGCGCGTGATGGCCGACGAGGTGGAGCTGGCACGCGTGCTGTCCAACCTGCTGGAGAACGCCCGGCGCTACGGCAAGTCGCCGCAGACGGGGGTGGCGGTGGTGGAAATCGCCGCGCGCCAGCGCGAGGACTGGGTGCTGATCAAGGTGCGCGACCACGGTATCGGCGTGTCCCCGGAGGCGTTGGACAAGCTGACCAAGCCCTTCTTCCGCGGCGACGCGGCCCGCACCGCGGCCACCGGCGCCGGCCTCGGGCTGTCGATCGTCGACAAGACGGTGCAGCGCATGGGCGGCAGTTTCGCGCTGGCCAACAGCAGTTCGGGCGGTCTGGCGGCGCACATCAAGCTGCAAGCCGCCAAATAGCCGTCAGCAAGGGAAATTCGGCACTTTATTGGCAGATACCCAGCGTCAGGTGGTCGTATTATGCTATCGATAAATGAGCGAGATGGCGTGCGCCTCGATGCTCTGGCCCTGCCCCACCGGCCCCAGTTTTTCAGCGGTCTTGGCCTTCACGTTGACCTGCCCGGGCTCGATGCCCAGGGCCCGGGCAATGGCGTCGCGCATGGCCTCGCGGTACGGCGCCATCCGGGGTGCCTGGGCCACGACGGTGCAATCGATATTGCCGACCTTCCACCCCTCCTGGCGCACCCGCCGGACGGCCTCGGCAAGCAGGCGCAACGAGTCGGCGCCCCGGAAAACCGGGTCGGTATCGGGGAAATGCGCGCCGATGTCGCCCAGCGCGGCCGCCCCCAGCAGCGCGTCGGTGATGGCGTGCAGCAGCACGTCGGCATCGGAGTGGCCGAGCAGGCCCACGGGATGCGGGATGGTGACCCCGCCGATGACCAGCGGGCGGCCCGGCACCAGGGCGTGGACGTCCCAGCCCTCGCCGATACGGAAATTGATGGGTGTGTTCATGCGGCTCGGTTATTCAGGATGGCTTCGGCCAGGGCAAAGTCCTCAGGATAGGTCACCTTGAAGTTGTGCGCGCTGCCGCGCACGAGCATCGGCTGGTGGCCCAGGACTTCCATGGCACTGGATTCATCCGTGATGCCAGCTCCGGCAACGGCAAGGGCGCGACGCAGGGCCACCGACAGTGCGCCCACGCGGAACATCTGGGGCGTCTGGGCCAGCCACTTGTCGGCCCGATCCACCGTGCCGGACACGCGCTCGCCCTGCGCGTTCTTGAGCGTGTCCGCCAGTGGCAGCGCCAGCAGCCCGCCGACCGCATCGCCTTGGCAGGCGTCGATCAAGGCATTGATCTGCGCCGGTGTCACGAGGCAGCGCGCCGCATCGTGCACCAGCACCCAGTCCTGCGCTCGAACGCCGTGGGCCAGAAGATGCTCCAGGCCGTTCAGCACACTTTCGGCACGGGTGGCGCCGCCACAGGGCACCACCACCGTGCGCTGGTCATCGACGTTCAGGACGCTGTCGCTCGGCGCCACGACCACCAGGCAGCCGGTCAGCCGCGCCACGCCACTGAAAGCGGCCAGCGTATGCAGCACCATGGGCTGTCCGGCGATCACCTGGTATTGCTTGGGCTGGGCGGTGCCGGCGCGCGAGCCGCTGCCGGCGCACGGAATCAGGGCGAACAGGCGGGCGGCGTCGGCAGGCGACGTGGAATGAAGCGGTTCAGTCATGAGCGGGAGCCCATTCTAGAATCGACATCCTTACAGAACACCTGCACCCCCCGCCAATCCCGGCCGGGGGGTGCTTGGCTTTTTCGGTTTCCATGGACCTACCCAAACTTGTGCCCGGCAGGCGCTACACCCTGCCCCGTCCGGCCGGCTCGGCCGATTCCCTGCTGCTGGCGCAGCTGGCCACCCGCGAAAA